>ERZ795045.108-NODE-108-length-102435-cov-7.699512_pt1 | contig 102435 bp, 100 predicted proteins | sample MGYA00375129_ERZ795045 | MGnify/ENA primary metagenome ERZ795045 (study PRJEB30174, sample SAMN05720166) | activated sludge metagenome | isolation source: anaerobic digester from wastewater treatment plant | place: Japan | collected 2015-05-15 ...
TGGGCGAAACCTTCGGGCGGTAGCCCTTATTTAAAATTTTTGTCGGTCAGTAGTGTTTCTGAATAAAAGTTAGTACCTTTGTCCTCCTTTTTTATCATTCGTGCGGCGATATATAGTAATATAACGGAAAAGCATGTAGCTTAACCGGATATAAAATCATTCTGCTGTAAATGCTGAATGATGTTACCTATGAAACGAGCATGTAGCAGTATACACAAGCGAGTACGAAAATAAAATTGTGTTTGCGCTTGCCGTTGGGTTTGTAAATTTATTAATGCGAGTTACATCCTGCCACGATTTTAAAATTATTTTTTGATGAAGAATTCGACAGTTAGCTATCGTGAAATTTTTCGTATTAGTCTTCCAATTATAGCCAGCAGTGCGGTTGAGAATATAACGGCAATTATTAATACTGCGTTTTTGGGGCATGTTGGCGCTGTCGCGTTGGGTGCCGCGGCGGTAGGGGGTATTTTTTATCTGGCTCTTATTATGCTGGCCTTTGGATTTGGAATTGGGGTGCAAATTATCGTGGCACGACGCTATGGTGAGAAAAGGATTCCGGAGATAGGTCAAATTATTCAGCAATCGTCGCTTTTTCTGGTGAGTTGGGGGATACTACTTACCTTGCTTTTTCATTATTGGGGTATCCCATTATTTCGTCATTTTGTACAATCTGATGAAATTTTTTCTGAGGTAAGAGCCTACCTGTCGTTTCGTATCTGGGGTTTGGCGCTGGCATATGTTAATATCATTTTCCGGGCTTTTTACACCGGTATCATGCGTACGCGGGTGGTAGGATATTACAGTGTAATATTGGCAGCTACCAATATTTTCTTTGATTATGTGCTTATCTTCGGGAAAATGGGTTTTCCTCGCATGGAGATTGCCGGCGCTGGTTTATCGTCGGTGATTGCTGAAGGTATTGCTACTATTTTTTTTGTGATTTATACGATTAATCGTAGAAATATCAAAGATTTTGCACTAACGCGTAAGCACGCCTTCGACTGGAAGGTGATGTTACACACCTTACGTATTGCCAGTCCGGTTATGTTGCAGTTTACCTTTTCTTTTGGCGGGTGGTTTTTGTTTTTCATGTTTGTTGAAAAAATGGGTGAAATCCCATTAGCAGTATCGAACCTGGTGCGTACTTTTTACCTTATTGCCTTGCTTCCCCTGTGGGGGTATGCCTCGGCAACCAACACTCTGGTTAGCTATCTTATGGGAAGTGGCCGAACAGAAGAACTTACCGCTACCATACGGAAAATATTATTACTTAGCGCAGGAACCATCACCACGCTGGTAGTTATTTTGAGCCTTTTTGCCCGATTTTATTTTCATCTTTTTACCGATAATATTACTTTGATTAATCTTTCATTGCCCATTGTTTATATAGTAGGGGCTACGTCAATATTAGTGTCGGTTAGTATTATTTTATACAATATTATTTCGGGAGCCGGCAAGACACACATTACGTTGACGATTGAGGGTATTGTTATGCTTATATACGTGTTATGGGCATATGCTGTGGCCTATTGGTGGCATGGTACGGTTACCATGATTTGGCTATCGGAACTGTGGTACGGTATTTTTATGGGTTTAATTGCGGGTAGTTATCTTAAATTTGCCAATTGGAAAAAAGCGATAGTATAGCAACGGCATGAAAATAGTGGTTGGTTTATCTGGGGGTGTTGATTCAAGTGTTGCGGCATGGTTGCTTAAACAGGATGGCCATGAGGTGATAGGTATGTTTATGATTAATTGGCACGATACCACGGGAACCTTATATGGTGATTGTCCCTGGAAAGACGACCTGGTATTTGCCCAACTGGTTGCCCGCAAATTGGATATTCCGCTTCATACGGTTGATTTAAGTGAACAATACCGCCAGCGTGTGGTAGATTATATGTTTGAGGAATATCAGAAGGGTCGCACCCCAAATCCCGATGTGCTGTGTAACAGGGAGATAAAGTTCGATCTTTTTATTCAGGAAGCCCGTAAGCTGGGAGCCGAAAAGGTGGCTACAGGGCATTATGCTCGTTGCGAAACTCTGGAGATTGACGGAACTACTTATTATAGATTATTGAAGGGAGTCGACAGTAATAAGGACCAGAGCTATTTTCTCTGTCAGCTTTCACAGTCGCAACTGGCGCTTTCGGTGTTTCCAGTGGGTGGGCTTACAAAGCCAGAAGTTCGTAGGCTGGCCGATACGTTAGAGCTACCTACTGCCAAAAGAAAGGATTCGCAAGGGATTTGCTTTGTGGGAAAAGTTGACCTACCATCTTTTTTGCAGCAGAAACTGGCAGCTCGCCGGGGACCTATCATTGAAATTCCAGCGAATTCGCCTATTTTTAAAAAAAACGACACCCAGCTACTTGAGCTGGCACAGCCATACCTGTATCGACCCATTATGGGCAAAATAGTAGGGTATCATAATGGGGCACATTTTTTTACCATTGGACAAAGAAAAGGTTTACAGGTAGGCGGAAAAAAACAGCCGTTATTTGTCATTGGACTTGATGTAGATAGCAATATACTTTATGTGGGAGAAGGAGAAAATCATCCGGGGCTTTATCGAAAGGCGCTGTATGTGAGCGAACGGGATATCCACTGGATACGACCCGATTATGAGCTGGACCCCCAGGAAAGTCAGCGTTTTAAGGTACGCATTCGATACCGACAGCCTTTGCAGGATGCCTCGGTGTATAAGCTCGATGAAGGATTGGTAGTACTGTTTGATCAGCCTCAGCGCGGTATCACGCCCGGACAGTTTGTTGCCTGGTATGATGGCGACGAACTTATAGGATCGGGTATAATTAACGCCTAGGTCAGGGCATCAATAGCGAACTATCGCCATAGCTAAGAAAGCGAAAATTGTGGTTTAGTGCATAATCATAAATGCTTCGCCAGCGATCCTTACCCACAAAGGCAGCTACCAGCAGTAGTAGCGTGCTTTTTGGTTGGTGAAAGTTGGTTATCAACCTATCGATCAGTTGAAAACGATACCCCGGGATTATCATAAGCTGGGTTTCGGCGTGTAATCCTTCAATTGCCTTTTGTTCGCAGAAATGAATGAGAAAATCTAACACTTCTTTGACGGGAGGTTGTGGCAAATGTTGGTATTCCCATTGAGCTACCTTCAAATGTGTAAGGTGTGGATTAAGCATTAATTTTACGCCGAGCCAGTAAGTGCTTTCTATTGCTCTAAGGGTGGTAGTTCCAACTGCTGTGATGTTTCCCTGATAACGACGCAGTTGTATTAAGGCCTCAAGGGGGACGTAAAAATGTTCGCTATGCATATCATGCTGTAATACGTTTTCGTTTTTTACAGGACGGAAAGTACCTGCGCCGACATGTAGCGTAATGGCAATATCGTTTATTGTTTTTTGTTTGAGCTGATTAAAAACCTTTTCGCTAAAATGAAGTCCGGCAGTAGGGGCAGCAACTGAGCCTTCGAGCCGGGAAAAAATGGTCTGATATCTGACCTTATCAATGTTTTCGGCTTCTCGCTTAATGTAGGGGGGTAGTGGCATATAACCAGCAGCTTCGAGCAAGGCCCCAAAGGTCATTTCGGCAGGGGTCCATGTAAATTTAACTTTTTGATAATATCCGCAATGCTCTATTAATCTTGCTCCCAGGACAATCTTTCCTGAAGGGGTAGCGAGGTTGAGGCTTAGTATTTCACCCTTCCATTTTTTTAAATTTCCTACCATGCATTGCCATACACTCTCCCCAGTTTTTTGAAAAGCCAGGTTGTAATCGGCAGGCTCCAATGGCTCAAGACACAGTATCTCGATATGCGCACCCGAGGGTTTTTGAAACAGCAGACGAGCATTGATAACCCTTGTATTATTGTAACAGAGTGCACTGTTTTCGGGAAGATATTCAGATATGTGCTCAAAGATGTCCTCAAAAATCTCCCCCTGTCGATAGACTAGTAATTTAGATTTATCCCTTTCGGGTAATGGGTACTGAGCAATTTTTTCCTCGGGCAAGGGGTAATCGAAGTCATTTATGGAAAGCATATCGGACAATTTTGCGCAAAGGTAGTATTAGATTTTGATATTTTTTGAATAAGTAAGATTCGATGTAAAGTAAAAAAGATACGAATAATTTCTAAACAAAAAATTGTTCCTGGCGTTTATTTAGGTTAATTTTGAATGTAAATGTTAAATTTAAAAATGTACGAATTATGGCAGTGTTAGTTGGTAAAAAAGCCCCATCGTTTAAGGCTAAGGCCGTTGTCAACGGGGGAGAAATAGTTGAAAATTTTAGTCTTGACCAATATCTGGGCAAGAAGTATGTTATTCTGTTTTTCTGGCCTGCAGATTTTACGTTTGTATGTCCTACCGAAGTATTGGCTTTCCAGGAAAAGCTGGCTGAATTTGAAAAGCGTAATGTAGCAGTGGTGGGTTGTTCGGTTGATTCTGAGTTTACTCACTGGGCATGGTTGAACACCGAGAAACGTAATGGTGGTATCAAAGGTGTTACCTTCCCCATTATTGCAGACCTTTCGAAGACAATTTCTGAAAACTATGATGTTCTGGCTGGCCGCTACGATATCGATGATGATGGGAATGCTGTGTTTGAGGGAACGCCCATGGCCTATCGTGGTTTGTTTTTCATCGACAAAGAAGGCATTGTACGTCATCAGGTAGTGAACGATATGCCGCTGGGACGAAGCGTAGAAGAAGCGCTACGTATTGTGGATGCCTGGCAGTATTACGAAAAACATGGTGAGGTTTGTCCGGCCGACTGGAAACCTGGTAAGGAAGCTATCAAGCCTACCCATGAGGGTATTGCAGAGTATCTGAGTAAAAATTAAACTATGATTGTTGTCAAAAAAGGCGCCTGCGTAAAGGCGCTTTTTTTATTTTTAGGGTTCTAAAAAACATTCATGCTCATGCGTCAGGTACTGTCGGCTTCGTTTGAGAACTTACAACAAATACGAGCAAATCTGCTTCAATGGGGGGCATCGTTCGACTATTTTATGCTCCTTGATTCGAACAGTGATGCGGAATATGGTCGGTTACCTGAGGCGTATCTCAACTACCAGTTTTTGGCTGCTGCTGGCATAAAACGATGCCTTCGACTCAATTATCCAATTTTCCAGCCGATGAAAAGGTTTGTTGAAGAACAACCCGACTGGTATTTTGTGCAGATAAGTTTTGATGCGAAGCTTGAAACGCATGGAGTACCCTCTCAACATGTTGATTTGATCGGTTTCCCTAAAGCTTTTGTTTTTTCACCCTTGTGGCTTGTATTGGTGAAGGATAATACCCTAGAGCTACACTATTCCTCCTCGTTGGATTGTGGCGAGGCAAAATTGGTGCTACAGAAGTTGCTAAAACCTGCCACGTCTAATGGGGCTGATAAAAAAGAAGCTTCGAAAATAAAATTTAGTGGGGTTTCGTTTGAAGTGTACCAGAGAGCATTTGAATCGGTGCAAAAACATCTGTTACGTGGCGATATTTATGAGATGAATTATTGCATCAATTTTACAGCTAGCCAGGTCGATATCGATCCTGTGGGCAGTTACTTGAGATTAGCAGATTATTCCCCTGCACCTTTTGCGGTTTTTTACAGGCACGGTAGTTCCTATTTATTATCGGCCAGTCCCGAACGTTTTTTAAAGAAGGCCCACAAACGCATTATTTCGCAACCAATAAAAGGAACAGCCCCAAGAGGAAAGGATAGCGTCGAGGATGAAGCCTTAAAAACCTATCTGCAACAAAATGGAAAAGACCGATCGGAGAATATCATGATTACGGATCTTGTTCGCAATGATTTGTCGCAATTTGCAGAGGAGGGAACAGTAAAAGTTACCGACTTGTGCGGCGTTTACACTTTCCGACATGTGCATCAAATGATTTCTACTATTGAGTGTATATTACAACAGCAAATGCACGCTATCGATGCTATTCGTTTGGCCTTCCCTATGGGTTCGATGACGGGTGCGCCGAAAAGAAATGCCCTGAAATTTATTGAAACATACGAAACGTTCAATCGAGGAATTTTCTCTGGTTCAGTAGGTTATATCACCCCTGAAGGTGATTTTGACCTGAATGTAATCATTCGCAGTATCCTGTATAATGCAGCTACTCGGTTTCTTTCTATTCCAGCCGGTAGTGCTATTACTGTTTATGCCAATGCCCTGCAGGAATATAAAGAATGCTGTTTAAAGGCTCAAGCACTTATGGATGTATTATCCTGAATTTGAGATTAATATACCATTCATAATTTCTTGTAATAAAGACCTAAATCTACCTCATGTTTATTTATGGCACACGGACGACAAGGATAAACAGACTAATACTGATGTTATCCGTGGCTATCCGTAACATTCGGTTCTGTTCTTGTTTTTTTAAAATGGGTCATTTTGGCTTAACACTCTATATTTTCGATAATTAGTGGTAAAGGCTGGCTTTTGACAGCTTTTACGTATTGACTTGCCTGAGTAGGATGCCCTTTATAACTCACTGTTAAATTTTCCTTTGCTGTTTGTAGCTTAATAATGCCGCAACCTGAAAAATGTCTATTAAGCCTCATTTTTTCATGTTTCTCACATGACTATTTTACAAAATCAGAATTATTTTGAAAAAAAATTTATTAACTTTGAAAAAAATGTTGCAGCCATGAAAATGATTGGAAAATTAAGGATACCCAATAAGCAGACGGAGAGGAAGCTGATGAGCAAAAAATACCATGTTCCTGTAATTGGTCATTTTGCCAATAAAAGCGTTGAGTTTCGTAGCATTATTGAGGCATCAGCTGCAACAGGGATTCATTATTCTTTGATTTTCGAGGCATGCATTGGCAAAATATATACTGCCAGGAATGTTATCTGGGAGTTTAAGAAAGGGAATCACTACATTAAGTACAAGGCATTTTACATCAACGCTGCCACCAACTACAAACGTAAGGTTGGGTTTAATGGTTAGCATCTTTATATTTTCGGGCAAAATCCTCAGAGATATAGTTATCGTAGCTTAGACACACATCGGTAGCAAAGTCGATGCCTGTTTGTAAGAGTTGTTGAATGGTTGTTTCATCAAGTTCAGCAAGGTCGTTATGACCTAATCCATGGGTAAAAAGATAATAAAGCACCCCTGCGCTAAAGCTATCGCCTGCACCGATAGTACTGGTTGGAGTGATGGTGGGCACGGGCACGCTTACCTGTTTGCTGTTATTTTTAAAAATGACGTCGTTGCTACTCTGCGTGTAAATAAGGTGGGCACAATATTTTTCGATTGTCTGGTAGCTTTCTAAAAGGTTGTTTGTTTGAAAAATCATTTGCAGGTCTTCGTCCGAAGCTTTTACTAATGAAGCCAGTTGCATGTTTTCAATAATCATAGGGAATAGCTGAGGTAATTCATGCAAATGGGCTTTACGAAAGTTGGGATCGTAGATGATGGTAGCCCCTGCTTGTCGCGCATGAGTAACGAGTTCTAAAATTTTCCTGCGTATTTCGTTGTTGATGGCGTAATACGAACCAAACAGTACATAATCAGATGGTGTAAAAGTAGGTGTGGTAATAGCCAGGCGTTCCTGAGGAAGGTCTTTGTAAAAGGCATAGGAGGCATTACGTTTTTCATCGAGGAAAGCCAGCGCTATAGAGGTTTTGCTGGTGGCAAAACGATACACAAAGCGGGTATCCACCCCGTTATTTTTAAGGAAATTATCGATATGTTGACCCAGTGGGTCATTTCCATACTCGCTGATGAAGTACACGGGTAAGTCCATCCGTCCCATCGATACTGCGCTATTGAGCATCGAACCACCAGCCTTACCAGCTACTGGTTGGGTGCCCTGAAAAATAATATCAAAGACGGTTTCACCAATGCAAAATATTCGCCCCATTTTCTTATTTCTTTTGCCCAAAAATACAAAAATCATAACGTAGTTGAGGAAAATGCTTTTCGAACGCTAAGAAATTTTTAATTTTACCAACAAGTTATAATGTTCTGATTTAGTATTGATAAAAAAATTAAGTAATATTGCATAGCAATAATAATCGGATAAACTGAAAAAAATATTCAATTATGGAACAAGTATCACAGAGGGTTGCGGCATTGTCGGAATCATCGACCATTGCCATGAACACCAAAACCAAAGAATTACAGGCACAGGGTGTGGATGTAATAAACCTTACGGTGGGTGAACCTGATTTTTATACCCCCCAACATATAAAAGAAGCTGCAAAAAAAGCCGTTGACGACAATTACTCGTTTTATACCAATGTGGCGGGTTATCCCGAGTTGTTGGAAGCTATAAGCAAGAAGCTCAAACGCGAGAATCAGCTCGACTATGCCCCTAACCAGATAATTGTTTCCAATGGTGCCAAGCATAGTCTGGCTAATGCGATATTAGCACTTATTAACAAAGGGGATGAAGTAATAATACCAGCTCCTTACTGGGTAAGTTATTCAGAGTTAGTTAAGCTGGCAGAGGGCACGAATGTCATCATTAATACAGAAGTAGAAAGTGATTTTAAAATTACGCCCGAGCAACTGGAAAGAGCAATAACTCCTCGTACGAAAGCTTTCTTGCTGTGTTCGCCTTCAAATCCTACGGGTAGCGTCTATACGCGTGAGGAATTAAAGTCGTTGGTGGATGTATTGGTAAAATATCCTAACATTTTTGTGATAACCGACGAAATCTATGAGCATATCAACTACATAGGTGGACATCAAAGTATAGCACAGTTTCCTGAAATTAAGGACAGGGTAGTGTTGATCAATGGGGTATCGAAGTCGTATGCTATGACGGGATATCGAATTGGCTATATGGCTGCAGCGCCATGGATTGCTAAAGCTTGTAATAAGTTACAGGGGCAGATGACTACCAATGCTTCGACCATAGCTCAGCGGGCAGCTATAGCCGCACTCAATGGTGATCAGAGCTGTGTAGAAGAATTTCGCAAAGCCTTTGAGCGTCGCCGTAACCTGGTTTATGAGGCTATATCGCAAATACCTGGTATTAAATGTAGCAAACCCGCAGGGGCTTTTTACGTGTTTCCCGATGTAAGCTCGTACTATGGAAAGTCGGCTAATGGTAAGGTAATCAACAACTCAGACGATATGAGCTTTTACCTGCTGGAAAAAGCTTTTATCGCAACGGTACCCGGCTCGGGCTTTGGAAACGACAAGTGCATTCGTATATCGTTTGCTACCAGCGATGAAAAGCTGAAATTGGCAATGGAAAGACTCAAAGATGCTTTACAGCAATTAAAATAAGGCTATCACCAATCAAATCATTAAAGCAAAAAGGGTTGTCACTTAATAGCGATAACCCTTTTTTGTGTCTATTTGATCTCATGGGTTTATAATCCATGTTTCCCAGCCATGAACGGGTGATTTTATTCTTCGAATAATCGGAAATCGATTTGTTTTTTTAGCAAATTGGTACGCCAGACTTTAATTTTTACGGTATCGCCAATCTGGAATTTTCGGCCATATCGTTTCCCTATCAGACAGAACTTTTCTTCGTCAAAATAATAGAAATCATCGTCCAGTTCGCGAATGGGAATCATTCCTTCACATAGGTTTTCTTTAATTTCCACATATAATCCCCATTCGGTAACTCCCGAGATAATGCCTTCATAAACTTTGCCAATTTTGTCGCTCATAAACTCGACTTGCTTGTACTTTATCGAGGCACGTTCGGCTTCGGTGGCACGCCTTTCCATGTCGGAGGCATGTTTACACATTTTTTCGTACTTATTTTTGTCCTTGGAGGCACCATTGTGCAGGTAATGGTCGAGCAATCGATGTACCAGCATATCGGGATAGCGGCGGATAGGGGAGGTAAAATGGGTATAGTATTCGAATGCCAATCCGTAGTGCCCAATATTCTGCGTTGAATATTCGGCTTTTGCCATGGCACGTAGTGCAAGGTTTTCAATTACTCCCTCTTCGTTTTTACCCTTAACCCGCAAAAGTAGACTATTGATACTCTCTGCTGTTTTACGAGCATTGGCTGTATTAATTTTGTATCCCAGGTTTTTTACAAAATCGGCAAAAGCTGTTAACTTTTGTTCGTTGGGTTTGTCGTGGATACGGTATACAAAGGTAGGTGCCTTACGTCCCCGTAGTTTTTTCCCAACCATTTCGGCAACACTTCTATTGGCCAACAACATAAATTCCTCGATCAGTTTGTTGGAGTCCTTATTTTCCTTAAAAAAAACTTTTAGGGGTCGTCCTTCGGCATCGAGCTCAAATTTAGGTTCAAGGCGGTCGAATTCAATGGCGCCTTTCTTCATGCGTTCCTGCCGCAAGATTTTTGCAAGTTTATCAAGCGTTTGCAGGATATCTGCAAAATCGCCTTCCCCAGTTTCGATAATCTGTTGGGCTTCCTCATAGTTGAAACGACGGTCGGAATTGATGATGGTACGACCAAACCATTGGTTGATTACCCGAGCATTGGCATCCATCTCAAAAACGGCAGAATAGCAGAGTTTGTCCTCGTGAGGGCGAAGCGAACAAACAAAATTCGACAACTTTTCGGGTAACATGGGTACTACCCGGTCGACCAGATATACGGAGGTGCCCCGCTTATATGCCTCTTCGTCGATAAGGCTTCCCGGCTTGACGTAGTATGTAACATCGGCAATATGTACCCCAATTTCGTAATTGCCATTGGGTAAAATCTGAAAGCTGATAGCATCGTCGAAATCTTTGGCATCAATAGGGTCGATGGTAAAGGTAGTTACATGGCGAAAATCCCGGCGGTTTTTAATTTCTTCGGCGGGTATGCAATCGGGAATTTTTTCGGCTTCCTTAAGCACTTCTTCGGGGAAGCGATAGGGAAGTTCGAATTCGGCCAGTATGGCATGAATTTCGGTTTCGTTTTTGCCAGGTGCACCAAGCACTTCAACGATTTCGCCAAATGGATTTTTTACATGGTCTGGCCAATCGGTAATGCGAGCAACGGCTTTTTGCCCATTTTTGGCCTTATTGAGTTTGTTAAGCGGAATAAAAATATCGTATGGGATATCCTTACTTTCGGGTACCAGAAAAGCAAAGTTTTTGGTGACCTCAACGCGACCAACAAATTGTTTGCGTTTCCGTTCGAGTACTTCCACCACTTCGCCCTCGAGCCTACGACCGGGACGCTTGGCATAAAGGTACACACGTACGGTGTCGCCGCCCAGTGCATGATTTAAATTTTTAAAGGCTATAAAAACCTCTTCCTCTACCTCATCGCTTATTACAAAAGCATTGTTGCTGCTGGTTAGCTGAAGGGTGCCTGTAATGTACCTTGTTTTAGAGTGTAGCTTGTATTTGCCTGGTGCTACTTCTTCGAGCTCTTCATTCTGAGCAAGCTGGGCTAAAATGTCAATGAGTCGTGCACGTTGACTATCCTGCTTAATATGCAAACGTTTGGCAACCTGCTTGTAATTAAATGCTTGTGTGGGATGACTGGCAAATAGGTCAATAATCGCATTTATAAGTTGTATCGAGTTATTGTTGCCATTCCCTTTTTTTCGTTGTTTTCGTGACATAGATAACGTTAAAATTTTGGCAATAAAGGTAGGTAAAATATTTGGGATTAAAGCGATAATTCAATGGTGTACATCAAAAACGTATAAAGGGTATGTGCAAGGATTATCAAGCGGTGGCATGTATGTTCGATATTAACTATATATACGAGTTGTACCTATGACGCAAAGAAGTTGTTGATTTAAAACATTTTAACATTTTTACATGGGCAGGACGAGCTATCTTTGCACTACTTTTTTGCCATTATAGCGAATTATTTACTAATAACCAACAGAGTATGGAGAAAGTAAGTAAGATCGCAGTAATTGGTAATTTTTTGCCTCGCAAGTGTGGTATTGCAACTTTCACAACCGACTTAACGCATGCTTTTAAGCAGTATAATCCAAAGCTCGAGTGTCATGTTATAGCCATGAACGATAACCCAACGGGTTATGCTTATCCTGCGAACGTAAAGTTTGAAATTTATCAGAACAATCGTGATGATTACCATCAGGCTGCCGAATACCTTAATTATCATAATTTTGAGGTGGTAAGCCTGCAACACGAGTATGGAATTTTTGGAGGGGAGTGTGGCGAATATATCATCCATTTGTTGGAAGAACTAAAATTACCCGTAGTAACCACATTACATACTGTATTGAGTCAACCTTCGACCAAACAGTATGAAGTACTGAAAAAGATATGCGATATCTCGGCGCGTGTTGTGGTAATGGCCGAGAAAGGAAAAGAATTTTTAACATCCATTTATGGCATTCCGGAAAACAAAATAAAGTTAATACATCATGGAATTCCCGAATTTCCCTTTATCGATCCTTATTTTTACAAGGAAAAGTTACAATTTTCAGGTAGACGGGTCATTTTAACGTTTGGGCTAATTTCCTCGAACAAGGGCATTGAGTACATGCTTCAAGCAATGCCGCAAATCATTGCGCATCATCCGGATGTTATGTATGTGGTATTAGGGGCAACGCATCCGCATGTTATTGCCCACGAAGGGGATCGTTACCGTAAACAACTGGAATCCTTAGTGAGCGACCTCAGATTGGAGAATTATGTAAGGTTTGTTAATCGGTTTGTCTCTCAGGAAGAACTTCACGAATATCTATCGGCTACTGATATTTACGTTACGCCCTATCTTTCGGAAAATCAAATCACGTCGGGAACGCTTTCTTATGCACTCGGGTTGGGTAAGGCGGTAGTATCGACGCCATACTATCATGCGAAAGAGATATTGTCGGAGGGTAGGGGTATACTGGTGAATTTTAGGGATGAAAAATCATTGTCCCAGGCCATAATTCGCTTGCTCAATGATTCTGAGGAGCGCAATGCCATCCGAAAACGAGCCTACCTGTTTAGTCAGCAATTCTGTACCTGGCCAAAGGTGGCTGCTCTTTATCTCGATCTTTTCGATGAAATAAAATCGAACAAATTACGATCGAGGTATATTTTTAATGAAATTAAATTAGAAAAGCGTGGGGAAATTAGTTTACCCGAGCTGAATATAGACCATCTTGTTGCATTAACCGATGAAACAGGGCTTTTGCAACATGCAAAATACCATATTCCCCATCGCGAACATGGATACTGCGTCGACGATAATAGTCGAGCTTTGCTTTTAACAGTTTTACTTGAAACGCTTTTTGGGATGAATCATCACATCAAAAGGCTGCAAGATATTTACCTTTCTTTTATTTACCATTCCTATAATGTAAACAATGGTTGGTTTCGCAATCTGATGAGTTATAGCCGCAATTGGATTGAGGAAATTGGTAGTGAGGACAGTCATGCGAGAGTATTATGGAGCCTGGGAGTAGCTACAGCATTTACACGCGATGAAAATATTTTTTTGATTGGTATAGAGTTGTTTAGAAATGGGTTGAAAAAGGTTTATGAGATTCATCATCCCCGTTCACTGGCGTATGCTATTTTGGGGATGCAGGCGTATTTGTGGCGTTTTAGTGGTGATCTTGAAATTAAGAGAATGCGAGATTATGCACTTGAGAAATTAATGGATCACTTTAAGCATCAGAACGATCCTGCGTGGCCCTGGTACGAGGACAAAGTATCGTATGCCAGCGTGCGTATACCGCATGCCATGATACATGCGGGTTTTACTTCTCACAATGAGGCAGTAATGCAGCGTGGGTTGGATATTCTCTCGTGGCTTATTGAGGTACAAACCCATAAGGGTAAATTTGCCCCCATTGGTAACAAAGGTTGGTTTTTTAAAGGGAAGGAAAAACCAGCTTACGACCAACAACCTATTGAAGCAGCGGCCATGGTGGATGCCTGCCTGACTGCCTTTTTTACTACTGGCGACAGAAAATTTTATGAAGCAGCCGATAGAGCTTTCCGATGGTTTCTGGGGGAAAACGATCTCGGAATATGTATGTACGATCCTAAAACACATGGCTGTTACGATGGACTTATGTCGGATAACGTAAATCGCAATATGGGGGCCGAGTCTACTTTATCCTGGCTTTATGCGCTAACGCTAATGCATGCCGTTCAAAAACACAAAAACGAAATATTTTATATCGATGCAAATCAGTTTCAGAAGAACAATGTGTTGCTGAATTTATAAGGTAAGTGTTTCAAATGAAACTGTGTATCTGTATTCACAGGGGCGAAAATAATTTCACTTCCGCGCTTGTGGTTGAATCTGCAAGCTTATAATATGCGAGTTCCATCCGACCGATTTAAAAAACATTTAAAAATATTTACGGATGAAAGTAAAACGTTGTAAGTTAAAAATTGAACCGTCGCCTATTCGGGTTTTAATTCGGCCATTTATTCCTGGGGAAGAGCGTATTAAGCTTATCTTGATGCGTATTCTATCCCTTTCGCCAAAACAGGTACATAGCGAGCTTAAAAGGATAAAAAAAGAGTTCTCGGCAAAAGCTTTTAAAATCGAGGATTTACTGATTGACCATTACGAACGAATAAAACATCATATTCCGCAGGATCGTTTTTTACAACTTGAGCAAAAGTTATTGATTGGAGCCTATTTTACCCATGAATATTCCTTGGAGTCGACTGCTTTGTGCAACCCATCCATAGTGCCACATTATGATCAAAGTGGTGTGGGGGATGGAGAGTTGAAATTTATTTTAAGCCTGCGAGCAATAGGGGAGGGACACATTTCTTCTATTGTGTTTAGGGAAGGTATAATTACCCGCGATCATCAGATAGTTTTGTTTCCACCAAATCCTATTGTTGCTGAACCACGCAAAGTATCTGACCCAATAATTGTTAAATCTTTATTTATTAGAAAATTGGCCGAATTGGGAGCATGGAACCAGTTAAGTCGTTTAATCCTTGAGCCTCTTGAGGAAAATTTTAGCTTAAGTACTTTGATGTCGCATGCCATAAGGGTTACGCGTGAAAATATTCATCTTGATTATAGTCAGGGAACCTTCGATGTCATTAGAACATTGGCTCATAACAACTATGAAGTATATTTTCCCGAGAATCAACCCATCTCGTCGCGTGTAATTTTTCCTTCGTCACCCAGCGAAATGAATGGGATTGAAGATGCACGTTTTGTTGTTTTAACGGAGGAGGGTGGCCATAAAAAATATTATGCTACCTATACTGCATATGATGGGAAAGTAATTTTGCCACAATTGCTTGAAACAGACAATTTTAATAATTTTAAATTTATCACCCTCAATGGTAATGCAGCCAAGAACAAAGGTATGGCTTTATTTCCACGAAAAATTAATGGACAATATGTAATGCTTTCGCGCCACGATAACGAAAACCTGTATGTAGTATTTTCGGAGAATATACATTTCTGGTATGATCCGATAAAAATTATGCAGCCCTCTTTTCCTTGGGAGTTTGTACAAATTGGAAATTGTGGTTCACCTATCGAAATCGACGAGGGTTGGTTGGTATTGATGCATGGAGTAGGGCCAATGAGGAAATATTGTATTAGTGCTTTTCTGCTGGACAAAAACAATCCTACCCGGGTAATAGGACGCCTGTCCGACCCCATTTTAAAGCCCGAAGGGGATGAGAAAGAAGGTTATGTCCCTAACGTAGTGTACACCTGTGGGGCAATAGTGCACAATAAACGGCTTGTAATCCCCTATGCCATGTCGGACTATGCGACCAAATTTGCTACCCTCGACCTTAAAGATTTGCTCAATGAAATGAGCTAAGAGTACAAGTGCTACTTGTAGTTTAGGTTAGCGGGTAGCCATGCTTCAACCTGTTCAGGGGTTACACCTTTTCTACGGGCATAGTCCTCAACCTGATCGCGCGAAATTTTATCAACGAAAAAGTATTGTGCACGGGGATGGGCAAATATTAGTCCGCTTACCGAAGCACCAGGCAACATCATAAAGCTTTCGGTAAGAGCTATGCCGGCTTTACGGGTAGCATCGAGTAATTCGAAGAGCGTAGCCTTTTCGCTATGATCGGGGCAGGCAGGATAACCATGTGCTGGCCGTATGCCTTTGTATTTTTCCAGCATCAAATCGTCAAAGCTCAGATTCTCTTCAGAGGCATAACCCCATATTTCTTTTCGGATTTTAAGGTGTATGAGTTCGGTAAACGCTTCGGCTAATCGATCGGCTAAGGCTTCAATCATGATGACATGATAATCATCATGTTCTTGCTTGTATTGTTGGATGAGTTCGTCAATACCAATTCCCGCTGTTACAGCAAAGGCACCGAGATAGTCTTTGATACCGCTCTCTTTCGGCGTTATAAAGTCCGAAAGACACGGATTGGGTTCACCTGCAGGTTTGGCAACCTGATTACGCAGGTTACGGAATACTTTTAGCACTTTTGTGCGACTTTCGTCGGTATAAACTTCTATGTCATCGCCAACAGCATTAGCCGGATAAATACCAAAAACAGCATTAGCTTTCAGGAGTTTTCTTTTCTCAATTTCATCCAGCAATCGGTTGGCCTCGTCGTAGAGTTTACGGGCTTCTTCACCTTTTTGGGGGTCATTAAGTATGTCGGGGAATTTGCCACGCAGCTGCCATACAATAAAGAAAAACATCCAGTTGATATAAGGTCGTATCTCGGAAATAGGGTAATTGTTCCAAACTTTAGTGCCAACAAATCGGGGAGGGAAAGGCGGTTCAGCAGCCCAGTCGATTTTAAATTTGTTAGCTCTTGCTTCCTCAAGGGTTACGTATTGTTGTTTTTGCTTTGAATTGGCATACTGTTCGCGTAGTTCCTGATATTCGCGCTTAACGTTTTCGACAAAATTTTTCTTTAGCGATTTAGAAAGAAGATTACTTACTACGGGCACACTTTTCGATGCGTCCTTTACGTGGATTATTGGATGCTGGTATACCGGGTCGATTTTTACGGCTGTATGTACACGTGAGGTAGTGGCTCCACCAATAAGTAGCGGAATATCAAAACCCTGCCGTTGCATTTCGGTAGCAACGTGTACCATTTCTTCGAGCGAAGGCGTGATAAGACCGCTCAATCCTATGATGTCCACATTTTCTTTACGGGCAGTTTCCAGAATTTTTTCGCATGGAACCATTACACCTAAGTCAATGACTTCGTAATTGTTGCAGGCAAGTACTACGCTTACGATGTTTTTACCAATATCGTGAACGTCGCCTTTGACGGTGGCCAGTAGTATTTTTCCTGCCGAAGTATTGGTCTTTCCGCTGGCTTCTCGAGCTTTTTCGATGTAGGGCATGAGCACGGCGACTGCCTTTTTCATTACCCGAGCACTTTTGACCACCTGCGGCAGGAACATTTTGCCTTCTCCAAACAGATCGCCTACCACATTCATTCCAGCCATGAGCGGCCCTTCAATGATTTCAAGTGGGTCGGGGTATTTTTCCAACGCTTCCAAAATATCGGTTTCTATAAAGTCCGTTATTCCCTTGATTAGGGCATGTTGTAGGCGTTCTTCTACCGAAAGCGTTCTCCATTGCTCATTCGCAACAGTCGTTTGTCCGGTACTTTTTATAGTTTCGGCAATAGCCATTAGTCGCTCTGTAGCATCGGGACGACGATTTAGTACAACATCTTCTACTGCCTCGCGGATATCTTCGGGAATTTGGTCGTACACCTGTAACTGGCCGGCATTAACAATACCCATATCGAGCCCTGCTTTTATGGCATGGTATAAGAAGACAGAATGGATAGCCTCGCGGATTGCATCGTTACCCCTAAAAGAAAAGGATATATTGCTTATACCACCGCTTACTTTTGCATGAGGGAGGTTTTGTTTAATCCAGCGTACAGCATTGATAAAGTCCACCGCATAGTTGTTGTGTTCCTCAATTCCAGTTGCAATAGCCAGTACATTGGGGTCGAAGATGATGTCTTCAGGTGGAAAATGTACTTTTTCGGTCAGTAATTTGTAGGCACGGCTACAAATTTCAATCTTACGTTCAAAGGTATCGGCCTGTCCGCGCTCGTCGAAAGCCATCACCACCACGGCAGCCCCATATTGTCGGATAAGTCGTGCCTGTTGCAAAAATTTTTCTTCTCCTTCCTTCAGGCTGATGGAGTTGACAATGCATTTCCCCTGTAAACATTTGAGGCCAGCCTCAAGTACTTCCCACTTCGACGAGTCGACCATGATGGGGACCTTAGCGATATCGGGTTCGGCCATTAGCAGGTTGAGAAAGCGTACCATGGCTTTTTCGGCATCTATCATGGCGTCGTCCATGTTGACGTCGATGATATTGGCGCCATTTTCGACTTGCTGTCGGGCTATAGCAATGGCTTCCTCGTATTTTTCTTCCTTGATTAGTCGGGCAAATTTTTTAGACCCAGCCACATTGGTTCGTTCGCCAATGTTGATAAAGTTCGATTGAGGGGTTATATACAGTGCCTCAAGGCCTGAAAGTCGCGTTACAGGTTCGGGTTTAGGTTTGGGGCGCGGTTTTTCGGATTTTATAGCTTCGGCAAAACGGCGGATATGTTCGGGGGTAGTTCCACAACAGCCTCCTACAATATTTACCAGCCCTTCCTTTGCAAATTGATGAATGTGTGGCGTCATTTGTTCGGGTGTTTCGTCGTATTGCCCGAACTGATTGGGAAGACCTGCATTGGGGTGAGCACTTATGTAAAAATTGGCTTTCTTCGCTAATTCCTGAAGGTATGGACGCATTTCCATGGCTCCCAGGGCACAGTTGAGCCCTATACTCAATAAGTCTACATGGGAAAGCGAAATCATAAAAGCTTCAACCGTCTGTCCTGCCAACATACGTCCGCTGGCATCGGTAATAGTACCAGACACCATAACAGGTATCTTCATTCCACGCTGGGAAGCTACATTTTCGATGGCAAACACTGCAGCTTTGGCATTGAGCGTATCAAAAACCGTCTCAACCAGCAGAATATCGACTCCACCATCGAGCAATCCTTCTATTTGTTCGCTATATACGCTTACCAGATCGTCGAAACTAACAGCACGGTAACCAGGGTCGTTTACCTCCGGCGATATCGAGGCAGTTTTATTCGTTGGCCCTATTGAACCAGCTACAAATCTTGGTTTCTCGGGAGTAAATTCCGTAAACTTATCGGCTGCCGCACGGGCTATCTTTGCTGCTGCTACGTTTAGCTCATACACTATATCCTCCAGATGATAATCCGACTGCGATATTGCATTAGCATTAAAGGTATTGGTTTCAATTATATCGGCGCCCGCATCGAGGTATTGCTCATGAATCTCCCGGATAATTGCTGGTTGGGTAAGGCATAGAATATCGTTATTACCCTTCAGAGGGTATGGAAAATCTTTAAATCGCTCGCCTCTATATTGTTCCTCGCTAAGCTGGTATCGCTGTATCATCGTACCCATTGCTCCGTCGAGGATAAGAATTCGATTCTTTATTTCTTCGTAGATATTTGCTTTTGCCATAATACATGATTATTTTTACAAAAGTACAAGAAAATGTCGGCTTTAGCACGTTGAAAAAAATCGGAAAAACCAAATATTACTCTTTTCAACAAAATTTGTTCCCTTTATGTTTGGTGATTTATGCCTAATTTGGCATTTCGATTCATAAATTAAAACAATGGATTATCAGCCACTATTTGGCGAGTTGGAAAAACATGCTAATCCTTTCATAGCCTTGCAAATGTCGGCCTATATGCGCAATTTGTTTCCCTTTTTGGGCATAAAGGCACCGCAGCTAAATGATCTCTGTAAGCCTTTTCTAAAAGAATATGTCACCAATAACCCGGTGGATTGGGATTTTGTGTTTACCTGCTGGCAAAAACCCTATCGCGAAGCTCAATACGTTGCGGTAAGATATCTCGAAAACGTTGCTCCACGTCTAAAGGCAAATGATATGAGTTCTCTTGGAGAATTGATCGTAACAAAATCGTGGTGGGATACTGTGGATGCTTTAAGTAAAGTAGTAGGCGTGTTGGTCATGCGATATCCTCAACATGCTGCTACCATGATCGAGTGGAGTTGTAACGATAATTTCTGGATCAGAAGAGTGGCTATCCTGCATCAATTGATGTATAAGGAAAAAACCGACACGGTTATACTGGAACAAATCCTCACAAACAACTGGGGCACAAACGAGTTTTTTATCGATAAAGCCATCGGATGGATATTGCGGCAATACAGCAAGACAAACCCCGATTGGGTAAGAAGATTTATTTTTGAACACAAGACGAAGATGTCGAAGTTAACAATACGAGAGGGAAGTAAATATATTTGAGATATTTTAGTAAAACCTAGTGTTGCTTTTTTGAAGCACGCACTAAAAATTATATACCATGAATGATCATCATTACACACTCAGATTCCGAAAAGCTGAGCACATAAGTTGTTTAATGTACTCTCTATTACTTTTTGGTTTTTTGATGTACTTTACCCTGCCGCTTAAAGGGGAGGTGCGTTTGCCACGTTTGATAAATGATGGCATGGTATTGCAAAGAGACATGCCCATAACGCTCTGGGGGTGGGCTACACCTGGAGAAAAGATTATAATTCGATTTGGTGCTGAGGAAAAACAGGTTTTGACGGATAAGTCGGGAAAATGGAAGGTTATCATACAACCGAGGCCAGCAGGCGGGCCCTTCGAACTGGTCGTATCGGGTACCAATACGATTGTGGTGCGTGATGTGTGGATAGGGGATGTATGGCTATGTTCGGGTCAGTCGAATATGGAGTTGCCTATGCGACGGGTTAGCTGGGTGTATCCCGAAGAGATTGCGCAGGCTAATTATCCTCAGATTCGTTACTTTGAGGTGCCAAAGCAGTACAATTTCAAAGCTCCACAGGAAGAACTGCCGTCGGGACAATGGGTAAGTGTCAATCCGCAGCAGGTGTTATCCATGTCGGCGGTGGCTTATTTTTTTGCAAAAGGGATTTACCAGAAGTATGGAGTGCCCATCGGTATTATCAATGCCAGTCTGGGGGGATCGCCTATTGAAGCCTGGTTGAGCGAAGAAACCCTGACGACGTTTCCCAACTATCTCGAGGAAGGTAAACGTTTTAGAGATAGTGCTCTAATTGCCTCCATACAACAGTCCGACCGTGCCAGGACGCAGCAGTGGTACAGCGAATTACAACGCAAGGATAGCGGCTATCTCGAACCTGGTCGACCATGGTTTTTACCAAATATCGATACAAAAAGCTGGGGTAAAATGACGCTGCCAGGTTACTGGAATCCTATGCCTCTTGGCAAATTATGTGGCGTGGTATGGTTTCGTAAAACCATACAGTTACCGGATTCATTGGCAGGCAAGCCAGCTTTACTCATTCTTGGACGCATTGTTGATGCCGATTCGGTGTTTGTCAATGGAACCTTCGTGGGTACTACCTCCTATCAGTACCCACCCCGTCGATATGCTGTTCCGTCGGGAGTACTTGTGGCGGGCGCTAATACCATCGTCGTAAAGGTTATCGCTAACGGTTATATGGGTGGTTTTGTTCCCGACAAACCATACGAATTGGTAGTGGATAAGGCAACAGTTGACCTTAAAGGAGAATGGTTGTATCGTGTGGGGGGAACTATGCAGCCGCTTCAGCCGTCGACATTTATTCAATGGAAGCCTATGGGGCTTTACAATGCCATGATAGCTCCGTTAACTTATGTGGGGCTTAAGGGTGTACTTTGGTATCAAGGAGAGTCGAATGTAGAACGCGCCGAAGAGTATGAAATGCTTCTGTCGATGTTGATTAATAGTTGGCGAACTGCGTTTAATCAGCCCAACCTACCTTTTATTTATGTGCAGTTGCCTAATTTTCTTGAACCTCCAAAAGAGCCTTCGGAGAGTAAATGGGCACTACTGCGCGAGGCACAGTTGAAAGTGCTTAAAGTCCCGAATACGGGTATGGCGGTTACGATCGATGTGGGGGAATGGAATGATATTCATCCATTGAACAAAAAAACGGTGGGGGAACGTTTAGTGAAAGCTGCGTTGAGGCTGGCTTACGGTGATACTACTACCGTGGGTTGCGGTCCCTTGTTTAAGTCGATGGAAATTAAAGGGAATAAGGTTTATATCACTTTCTCGCATGTGGATGGGGGACTAACAACGCTTGATGGAAAAGAGCTTCGTCAGTTTGCTATAGCTGGCGCCGATATGAAATTTATTTGGGCACGAGCGGACATTGAGGGAAATCGGGTTGTTGTGTGGCACGAATCGATTGAACATCCAGTAGCCGTGCGGTATGCCTGGGCCGATAACCCTGAAGGGGCTAATTTAGGTAACCGAGAGGGTTTGCCAGCCTCACCATTTCGTACGGATATGGCTAAATAGCCCTTTTGTAGGGACAGTCATCGGAAATGGTTAAAAAATCCTATTTAGCGTGGTTGCTGAAAAAAAAATGTTACATTAGCGCCAAAAAAGAATTCATGTCATCCGACACTACCCGTTCGATTCAGAAAATAGGTTTGTGGACCACGGTTTCGTTTGTCGTTGCCAATATGATTGGTACCGGCGTTTTTACCTCGCTGGGTTATCAACTCAATGTGACCGAAAACATTATCACCATCCTGTTGCTATGGGTATTGGGTGGTGTAATTGCCTTAAGTGGAGCGCTGGTGTATGGTGAGTTGGGTGCAGTGATGCCAAGGTCGGGGGGCGAATACCATTATTTAAGTGTCATTTATCGCCCGTGGGTGGGTTTTCTGTCTGGATGGGTATCGCTCACGGTGGGCTTTGCAGCCCCTGTAGCGCTGGCAGCTATGGCGTTGGGAAGTTATACCTCTCGTATTTTCCCAGCCCTGTCGCCTCAAAACATAGCCCTGTCCGTACTTTTGTTTATAACACTCATTCATGCTCTCGACGTTAAATTAGGTGCGCGTTTTCAGGTGGTCTTTACCAGTTTTAAGGTAATACTTATCATTGTCTTTATTGCCTGTGGTTTTTTACTGACAAAAAATTTTCAAAGTTTTTCTTCCTCATTCCACACTTTTCATTTTAAGGAGTTGTATCAACCAGGTTTTTATATTTCGCTTATTTATGTGACCTATGCTTTTTCGGGTTGGAATGCTTCAGCTTACATCGCCAGTGAGATAGAGAATCCCCAGCGTACCTTGCCGTTATCGTTACTGATAAGCACGGTGGTGGTGACCCTTCTGTATTTTTTGCTTAATTTAACTTTTTTGCTTACCACACCCACCATTGAGCTTAAGGGTCAGCTCGATGTAGGTTACATAGCTGCAGCCAAGATTTTTGGTTCGGCTGGCGGACGTATCATGGCTATGCTCATATCCATACTTCTTATTTCGACGGTAAGTTCCATGATATTTGTCGGGCCACGGGTTACACAGGTAATGGGCGAAGATTACAAAATTCTTAGTTTTCTGGCTGAGCGGTCAAAGCGCGGAACACCCGTATATGCTATTCTGCTGCAATTTACCATCAGCTTTTTTATGATTCTAACTTCTACCTTCGAAAGTGTCCTCACTTATGCAGGATTCACCCTGAATCTTTTTACCTTTCTTACTGTGCTGGGAGTGTTTGTGCATCGTTATAAATACAAAACAGCCGACCGACCCTATCGGACCTGGGGGTATCCATTTGTACCGCTGGTATACCTTGCGGTAATTATGCTTACCCTTTTATATCTTATCTTCAGTCGACCCTATGAATCGATGATGGGCTTTATTACTTTGTTTTCAGGTATTTTGATTTATTTACTCAATAGCTGGTACGTAAAAAAGCAAGCAAATAAAGTATGAGATTGATAAGTTTTCTATTCATTGCAAGTGTTCTCAGGATCACCTTTGCGTTTGGACAGACCGATACCACTTATAGTCGTCCCAAAGTAAGTAATTCTGGAATAAGCGACATGAATGCAAATGATGTCGCTCTTTTTGTGGCTGGTTATCAGCCTCCGCAGCGTTCCCCCTTGTGGCGGTTGGCGCAAACCCCTGCATGGAAACGCTATCAACGGGAAATGGATATGGGCTGGTCGAAGTTTGAGAGAGTGTCAGAAAGTTTTAAAATATTTGCCCGAACGGAAATAACTCCTCCTTTTGATACCATTCGCACGCTTTTTTACCCTTTCAGTGGACCTGATTTTTTGTTTGCCAACATCTTTTTCCCTAATGTCAAAAAGATGGTTTTGATAGGACTGGAAAAACCTGGCAGTATTCCTGTCTTTCCTGTTCAGCAGGATAGCTTGCGAAAAACATTGGAGATGTATAAGGTTGCCATTGAAGATGTCATTCAGCTAAGTTTTTTTCGTACGCTTGATATGAATAAGGAACTGGCCAATCAGATTATTGATGGAACTACTCCTATTCTGTTATTATTTTTGGCTCGATCGCAAATGTACGTGCACTCGGTAACCTACCATAAGATTCGACCAGATGGGACCTTACAGCCATTGCCCTATCCCAGCAGAAGAATAGCCGATATTGTTGAAATACGCTATTCAGCTAAAGGCGACACTGTTCAACGGACAATTCAATATCTTTCCACCAACCTGGCAGATCCTGCTTTGAAGAAAAATATATCGGTTTCGAATTTCTTATCCCGTGTTGATTCGCCCTGTGTTACTCTTGTAAAATCGGCAACGTATTTGATGCACAAGTCTTATTTCTCTTTTGTCAGAAATATATGTTTAAGCCATTCTGTATTTATCTTACAGGATGATTCGGGAATAGCTTTTAAGTATTTCGATAAAAACGTCTGGGAACTTCAGGGTTATGGAACATATACTAAGCCTATCAAGTTGTTTGAAGAATTTTACGAACCCGACTATCGTCAATTTTTTAATTCAACAAAAATAAAGCCATTGCCTTTTCGTATCGGGTATTCTAATCCCTCGAATCTGTTAATTGCAAAGAAGAAAAGTGTGTTGACTCGCAAAAACTGATCCGATGAAGGTACAATCATTGCTGTTATTTATTTTTCCTATAGTTACAATCAATTTTTCATTATTGGTTTCCCATGCGCAGGAAATTGCTCATGAATCTCCTGAAGAGGATAGCACGCAGGTAGTGGAGGAGCAAGAAGATGAATTTCAAAATTATCTCGACACCGTATTTATGGGGGTGGATACGTTTTACTGGAATTGTAAAATGATTAATTCTGGTAGATTTGACTCAAAATCGATGAACGATACAATTCGTATACCACTTAACGATTCGAGTCTAAATGGTTTACGGTATTGCCATCCTTTTAAAAATTATGTTACCAGTAACTTTGGTCCTCGTCGTTATATTTTTCACTACGGGGTTGATATAAAACTTTACAAGGGTGACCCTGTGTGTGCAGCTTTTGACGGTGTGGTACGTGTTACGAAATACGACCGGCGAGGATTTGGTAATGTGGTGGTCATTAGGCATCCATTTGGTTTGGAGACCATTTATGGGCATCTTTCAAAAATAATGGTTGTTCCCATGCAGAAAGTGAAAGCCGGCGATATTATTGGCTTAGGCGGAAATAGCGGTCGTTCTACAGGTTCGCATCTACACTTTGAAATTCGTTATCGAGGTGAACCTTTTGATCCTAATTATTTTATTGATTTTAATGAATGGAAGCTAAAGGCAGATACTCTTGTGCTCACACGAGCTAATTTCGAATATCTGATAGAATTGCGTAAGGCTAAATATTGTACGATTCGTAAAGGGGATACATTGTATAAAATTGCTCGACGTTATCATACTACCGTAAGACAATTGTGTAAGCTAAATCATATCTCGTCCAAAACGATACTCAGACCAGGACGAAAACTTCGTTATCAATAATACATTTAACAGTAAGGGTTTATGGAACAATCAGCGAAAATATCTCCACCTGCATGGCTACGATGGCTGGTGCTGTTTATTGTAAGTTTGGCTATGATGGGTAACTATTACATTTACGATAGTATTAGTCCCCTGGCCGACCTATTAAAACAGCAGTTGGGTTTTTCGGATACCGCTATTGGTACGCTAAATGCTATATACAGCCTACCCAATATCATCATGGTGTTGATAGGGGGTGTTATTATCGATCGTATTGGCATTCGAAAAGCAGGATTCATTTTTGCTTTTCTAATCATGATCGGAGCCTTACTTACCTGTATAAGTGGTAAGCTATCGGTGATGGCGACTGGACGATTGATTTTTGGGTTAGGGGCCGAATCGATGATTGTTGCTATTACCACGTCTATTGCGCGTTGGTTTAAGGGTAAAGAGTTTGCGCTGGCTTTTGGTCTAAACCTTACCATTGCCCGTTTGGGTTCGTTTATGGCACTCAATTCCCCCAGCTGGGCGCGCGAACTTTATCAGATGGGCTGGCAATATCCGCTGATTATCTCGGCAGTGGCTGGTTCGATGGCATTGCTGTGTATCTCGCTTTATAGTATTGTGGATTATCTGGCTGAAAAACGCTATCAGCTACCCAAAGAGGGTAATACCGATAAGATTGAAATAAAAAAGATCTTTCAATTCCCTGTTTCCTTTTGGTTCATTAGTTTGTTGTGTGTGGTTTTTTACTCAGCCATGTTCCCTTTTCAGACTTTTGCGGTTAAGTTTTTTCAGCATGTGCATCATACCACACGCGACGCAGGAGGCTTATTGTCAAGTCTTTTGACGCTATCGGCTATGGTATTTACACCTATTTTTGGTGCTCTTTCCGATAAAATTGGACGTAGAGCTACGCTGATGCTGGCTGGTTCCCTATTGATTATTCCTGTATACTTGCTGATGGGCTATGGGGTTAATCTCAGTGGATGGTTGGGGTTGCCTGAGAGTTTACACATAAAATTTGCCTTGCTAAAAATCGATTCAGTGTTGCCGACCAATCTATTTATCCCTATGGCCATGATGGGGTTGGCATTTTCGCTTGTCCCCGCCGTGATGTGGCCATCGGTTGCTTACGTGGTCGATGCTACAAAATTGGGTACCGCCTATGGTCTGATGACGCTTATTCAAAATGTAGGTTTGTTTTCCTTTAATCTTTTGATAGGGGCGGTAAATGATATTTTTGCGGCAGGCCCTACCAATCCCAATGGCTATTTGCCCGGGATGTGGATTTTTTCTGCCTGCGGGGTGTTCGGTATGGTGTTTGCCTTATTGCTGCGGAAATATGCGCCTGCCCTGGAAAAAGGAGTCAAGCAGTAATGATTACTTTGTTAGTAGATCGCATACATACTGGTCGATAGGGAAAGTAAACATTTTTTTGTTGAGTTGTTTTAGCGGAACCCACCGAAAGTTAATATACCCATTGGCCATTTTTTCATCATGCGGGATAGGCGTCGGCGAGAGAGGGAATTGCCTATCGCTAATCAATTGTGCCCGGTAATAGATGCTTATTAACTGCATGTTTTTATGGAACACATCCTGCTGAAAAAAATCAGTGGTATAAAAATGTTCAATATCTGTCAGTCGTCCGTTTAATTCCTCTTCAATTTCGCGTTGTATGCATTCGATAGTTCCTTCGCCATAATGCAAGCCGCCGCCGGGGAATTTAGTCATGAACATGTTTTTTTGGAACTCATCGGCCACCAGAACTGCCGTATGGTCGTCATTAAAAATAATGGCATATACTCTGATATTAAAGCTTTTGTTGTTCATAGCTTAATTACATAAAGCTGTCCGGCCAATGTTTTAATCACTTTTACGTTGGCTTCAGGTTCAATAAATCCTGAGTCGGAAATAGCATCGTAAATTTCCCCTTCAACTTCAATTTTTCCTGCAGGTCGTAAAACTGTCACGGCCCTACCCGTTTTTCCAATAAGGGTCGAGAGCATATCAGCCTCTACGCCAACAAACCCTTCGTTTCGCTTTTGCTCGGCTTGGAGGGCAAGCCGAAATTGTCGGTGGCCAATAATTTTTGAACTTAAATAGAGCGATAGAATAAAAGAAAGGGTAATAGACAGTACAACCGTTACAAATGCCTTAAGTACTGGGGCGAGAAAATTCATCCGAATAGGTTCATCGGGTAATTTTTCGACCATTGCCATAGTTAGGCCAATGATTACGAGCGTAATACCCAATATGCCCGTAACGCCAAATCCGGGAATGAGAAAAATCTCTACCGCAAGCAAGCTGAGCCCCACTATAAACAGAATAATCTCCCAATGTTGGGCCAATCCCTCCAGATAAAGGGGTGAAAAATAAAGTACAGCTGCAGTAATTGCAGCAATTAATGGGAACCCAATTCCTGGAGTTTGTAGTTCAAAATAGATACCTGCCACGATAATCATGATAAGAATACCCTGAACGATTGGGTGCGTAAAGAAGCCAATTAATTTATCCAGTAAGGTTGCACGATATTCCTGTATGCGATAATTGGTGATTCCTGCTTTCTGGAGAACTTCCTCAACATTTTCGGCTTCGCCTTCACAAAAGCCAACAGCAATGGCTTCAGCAGTAGTGAGGGTTAATACCTTCCCTGAATCATTTACTCCCTTAATAGCAATTCTTGGGTCTACCATAGCCTGAGCAATATCGGGGTCGCGGTGCCATACCCATATCGTATCGTTGCCTTTCACGACTGGTTTTTTCCCATGAGCCTGCGCCGTGGAACGCATAATGGCTCGCATATAACTCTGATACTTGTCGGGAACCACTTTACCTTCCTGATCAACTACGGTGGCTGCCCCAATACTGGCGCCTTTTCGCATATAAATGCTGTCGGCGGCAATTGCTATCAACGCGCCTGCCGAGGCTGCATTGTTGTCGATAAAGGCCAGTACGGGTATACGACAGTTGAGTATCCGCGTACGAATGGAATCGGCCGTGTTTACAAGCCCACCATACGTGTTGATTCGTATCAAAATATAATCGGCATTAATCGATTCTGCCTGTGCGATAGCTCTTTTGGTTACCTGCCAGGCAGATGGCATAATGTCCTGAACAATGTCAAATTTAAAAACGACCGTTTCACGCGAAAACAATGTGACACTCTGGCTGACAAGAAAAATACTGGCTAATATAATCCTCTTTATCCTCTTCATCATTTCATGTTTGGACAACTATTATTCATCAAAATTCATGCAATTATTCCCAGCGAATAACGTATTCAATAAGTTTATCCCCCTTGGCTATTGAGCGAGTTATATTTACCGTAACGTTTTTGCACCCCGACTTTTCCAAAGCACGTTCCATCCGGCAATATTTTCTTCAAGTATTGTTGCCGATTCGGGAAATACAGTTATATGAAGCACTAACCCATTTTTTTCGACATTAAGCACCGTAAGCTCAGAAGGTTGAAAGTAGGTGGCAAAAATCTTGCTGGCCTTTTCAATAATGTATCGCGGTGAACCAAATTGAATAAAAAATCGGTAAACTCCGCTTAATGCGGTATCAGCACTGTATCGACCCATGGTTCGTGCTGTTTTTACATCATCGCCACCAAAAAATAATTTACTGATTGCCTGCATGGGCGTAATTAAAGATTCTTTAATCGGATACCAATTGTTAGTAAATAGAAATCCCGACATAATTTTTCTCGATTCTTCCGGTAAAGCATTAAGCCAGTTTTGTTTTTGTGTCGGATAAAATTTATCAATAAATTCCACTACCGACCTAACAGAAGTCCCTTTTACATCCATTTTTTCAGCCATAGTCATATAATTTGCTCCATAAAGTTAATTTGTTTTTCGACTTTTCCCAAGGAAATGGGTATACTTTCCGTCTCAAATGTTTTTTTACCCTTTTTCTGCTGTTTAGCTGAGCTTTTTGTACTTTTGCTGAATTGATAAAGAAAAACTTTGCAATGATTTTTCGTTCTAACTGTCGTTATGCACTATTGGTGCCTACCAGCATGGGCGTAAGGCTTACTCCTGTTGACCGTCAACCAGTACATTGTAGCGATCGTTATGTGATGCAGGCTACCAGTGCCGAGACCAATACAGCAAGTGTTTTGACTTATCTTGGTTTGCCGGTCAAAGTATTAACGCGTTTTGTACAGGATAGTCCCATAGCTGAGTTTATCAAATACAATTTGCGTGCTCGAGGATTTGATGTGGAGGCCAAAGAGGTGCCTCAGGGAGGACCCTGGGGATTTCGTCATCAGTTCAACATAGCCGACATGGGTTTTGGGGTTCGTGGCCCAAGAGTGCACAACGATCGTACTGGTGAGGTAGGGGCTACGCTTAACGCTTCGGATTTTGATCTGGTACGAATTTTCGAAAAAGAAGGGGTACAGGTATTGCATATTTCAGGCTTAATTGCAGCTATATCTCCACAAACCGCAAAATTTTGCCTCGACCTGATTGAGATAGCACAAAAAAATGGCATGCTTGTTTCGTTCGATATGAACTATCGTCCGTCGTTCTGGCAAAATCGAGAGGAGGAACTTCAACGAGTTTTTCGCTATATTGCCGAACATGCCGATTTTCTTTTTGCCGGTGCGGAAGACTTTGAAAAGTGCCTGGGTGAAAAAGTGCCCTCGACAGATAATCTTATGCAGCATCGATACGATCAATATAAAGATACAGTCGCTGCAATAAGTGAACATTACCCACAGGTGAAAATATTTGCCACTTCCTTACGCGAAACGATAAATGCCAACCAACATCTATGGGGAGCAATTTTATTCGATCGAAACCAATGGTTCGAAATACCTTCACGTCCCATCGATGTGCTGGATAGAATTGGCGGGGGTGATGCCTTTGTGGGGGGAATTCTGTATGGATTGTTAAAGGGTTGGACAGTGGAAAGAGCTTTGCAGTTTGGCTGGGCATGTGGGGCTATGGCTGTGACCTTGCTTACCGATTATTTGCAACCTCTCAATGAGGCGCAAATATGGAGTATCTGGGAAGGTAATGCCAGGGTAATTCGTTAAATATTTGCAATATGATTTATTTCGAACGAGGATCGGAGACCGATGAAATCTCTTTGCAGGAGGCACGGCAGGCACTTTTTAGTGTTTTCGAAAAATTGGGAACACGCCGTAAGGTGATGATTATTCCACCCGATTCTACCCGGCGACATTCCATGGCGGGTGAACTTACTTCTCTCGTATATGAATACTATCGTGATCGTATATCTGATATTTTACCAGCCCTGGGAACACATGCGCCCATGACTGCATCCGAAATAGCCAATATGTTCAAAAATATCCCTGCAAATCTTTTTCGCATACACGATTGGCGTAATGATGTTGTTGAATTGGGTCGTGTTTCTGCGGATTTTATAAGAACTATTTCCGAAGGGCGAGTCAGTTATGACTGGCCAGTACAGGTAAATCGGTTGATACACAGCGGAAATCACGATCTTATTGTATCGGTGGGTCAGGTAGTTCCCCACGAAGTAACGGGGATGGCCAATTACAACAAAAATATTCTGGTAGGCACAGGAGGATCCGAGGCTATCAATAAAAGCCACTTTCTGGGTGCTGCCTATGGTATGGAGCGCATTATGGGCCGAAGCCAGAATCCTGTCCGCAAGCTGCTAAACTATGCCGAGGAAAAATACCTTGCTCATCTTCCGATGCTATACGTGCTAACGGTCATGGGACAAACCAATGACCAGCGGCTTGTGCTACGAGGATTGTTTATTGGATATGGTACCGAGGTTTTTGAAAAGGCTGCAGCTTTGTCCTTAAAAGTTAACTTCCAGATGCTCGAATCCCCTCTGAAAAAAATTGTAGTTTACCTTCCCGAAGATGAATATAAAAGTACATGGCTGGGAAATAAAAGTATCTATAGGACACGAATGGTTTTGGCCGACGAAGGAGAGCTTATTGTACTGGCACCTGCAGTCAATCGTTTTGGGGAAGACCCCAAAATCGACCAGTTGATACGGAAGTTTGGCTACAAAGGTACCACTGCTATCCTGAAGGCTGTTGAACAAAATGTTGAACTGCAGCAAAACCTTGGGGCGGCTGCTCACCTTATCCATGGAAGTTCCGATGGAAGGTTTCGTATTACCTATTGTCCAAAATTCCTGTCAGAGGAAGAAATCGAAAACGTGGGCTTTGATTATGCCCCCTATGATGAGATGATAAAAAAATATCCCCCCAACCTATTGAAAGAGGGAATGAATATGGTTAATGGGGAAGAAGTTTATTTTATTTCAAATCCAGCGCTGGGACTTTGGGCGTGGAAGGACAAATTTGTTGAAAACGCATCAGCCAGCAGAACGAACTGATAAGGTTGATGATGATGCTCAAATAATTCATGTTTAACATAATTCAGATTGTTTTGTTAAGGAAAAAAATTAATAAACATATGAAACAGAAATCAGATATTGGATTGGCAGGTTTGGCCGTTATGGGCGAAAACCTGGTACTGAACATGGAAAGCAAAGGTTTTACGGTAACCGTTTATAATCGAACTACCGAAAAGGTAGACGCTTTTTTGAATGGCAGGGCGAAGGGGAAGAATATCCGGGGGGCACATTCCATCAAAGAACTTGTCGATTCACTTGAACGCCCCCGAAAAGTGATGCTTATGGTTAAGGCGGGTAAACCTGTTGATGACCTTATCGAACAGCTTATTCCTTATCTCGAACCTGGAGATATTATTATTGATGGAGGAAACTCATATTTTGCCGACAGTATACGCCGTACACAATATCTCGAGAGTAAGGGTTTGCTATTTATTGGTACTGGTGTTTCGGGTGGAGAAGAGGGAGCCTTGCTGGGTCCAAGCATCATGCCAGGCGGTTCATCTAAAGCGTGGCCTTTTGTAAAGCCTATTTTTCAAGCAATTGCTGCCAAAGTCGATGGCAATATCCCCTGCTGCGAATGGGTGGGCGACAATGGCGCTGGACATTTTGTGAAAATGGTGCATAATGGTATCGAGTATGGCGACATGCAGCTTATTAGCGAGGCTTACTACCTTATGCGCGAATTGCTTGGACTTTCAAACAGCGAAATGTCAGATATCTTTCGTCAATGGAATAAAGGCGATTTGAATAGCTACCTGATCGAGATCACAGGCGACATTTTAGCTTACCGTGAATCCGATGGTAGTTACCTGGTAGATAAAATTCTGGATGCAGCCGGGCAGAAAGGCACTGGAAAGTGGACGGGTATTGAGGCATTGCACCTTGGAGTGCCTGTAACGCTTATTGTGGAAGCGGTTTTTGCACGATCGTTATCGGCCATGAAAGAGGAACGTGTGAATGCTTCAAAAATTTTGCTGGGACCTAATGTTTCATTTTCAGGCAATAAACAGGAGTTTGTTCAATATCTCGAGCATGCGCTTTTTGCTTCCAAAATAGTATCGTATGCGCAGGGCTTTGCGTTGATGCGTGCTGCTGCCCATGAATACCAATGGAACCTTAATTATGGAGACATTGCCCTTATGTGGCGCGGAGGGTGTATTATACGTTCTGCATTTTTGGGAAAAATCAAAGAAGCTTTTGACAAAAATCCCGGACTTAACAATCTAATGCTCGATGAATTTTTCCGTGAAAAGTTATTAAATGCTCAGAAAGGATGGCGCGAGGTAGTAGCCACTGCCGCCCAAAATGGCATTGCTGTTCCTGCCTTTGCTGCTGCTCTCGCATATTTTGACGGATATCGTAGTGAATCGTTACCGGCTAATTTGCTTCAGGCTCAACGCGACTACTTCGGAGCCCATACCTATGAACGTATCGACAAACCCAGAGGAGAATTTTTCCATACCAACTGGACCGGTAGAGGGGGAGATACTGCATCAACCACTTACAATGTGTAACTTATTGTGAACGCTTTCATCATTATAGCCCTGGTATTCAAATGCTGGGGCTATCATTTTTGGGTATTTTGCTGTAAATTAGCGTATTCGTTGAGATTGACTTCATTTTTCGGAAAAATGAGGCTTACTACTGCACCTTTTGCATAATTATTGATTTGAATTTCACCTCGATGAGCATCCATTATCAGCTTTGCCATGGCCAGATCTATGCCCTCGTTTTCATTAATATGGCGTTCGCCCGGACTAAAAAGTTTGAATAAATTCTGCATGGCTTTATCCGAAAAACCCGGCCCTTCATCGGTAATTTTTACCAAAATATGATTTTCGTCTTCTTCGGCTTCAATGAATACACTGCCCGAGGGATGGGTAAATTTTATGGCATTGTCGATAACGGCCGAAAAACAGGTGTTGATAAGTTCCCAATCGGCTGTAACAAACAACTCTTTTGGTATTTTTAAGGTAATTTTGAGTAATTTTTTCTGGATTTGTTCCTTAAATTTCTGCAAAATTTGCTGTACCAGCGAATGTATAGCAATGGGTTGTAAATCCAGCTCATATTTTCCGGTTTGCAATTGAGTTATTTTCAATGCAAAAAGTGAAAATCGTTCCAGACGGGTTACCGATTCTTCGAGGATATTGAATAAAGCGCCAAATGAGTTATGTTCGTTAAGCTCTTTCATGATGTCAATCGATCCTTTGATACCATTCAGCGGGGTACGTATTTCGTGCGCTATGATATGAAGAAATTCCGACTTTGCTTTATCCAGCGTTCGGAGTTCCTCGTTTGCTTTCTGTAGCTTCTGATTCAGGATATTTAATTCGTGGGTTCGCTCTTCTACAAGTTTTTCGAGGTTATGGTTGATGTTTTTAAGTTCTAATTTGTTGTAACGCAATTCGAGATGGGTGCGTACACGTGCAAGTAATTCTGCTGTGTCAAAAGGCTTGGTAATGTAATCCTGTGCCCCTACTTTAAATCCATAAACTACACTTTCTTTTTCGGTTTTGGCTGTCAGAAATATAATCGGGACATCGTCATATTCCTTAATTTTCCTGATTTGTTCGCAAACTTCATACCCCGACAATTCTGGCATCATAATGTCGAGTAAAATCAGATCAAAATTTTTTTTGCTTACCCAGTTGAGTGCTATCCTGCCATTGGTGGCAAATTCTACCTGAAACCCCTCATTTCTGAGGGTGGTACCCAAAAGTTGAAGATTCTTGGGGTTGTCGTCTACCATTAATATGGTAAATCTTTTTGGATCGAACCCGTTCATGTTGGTTTTTTTAATCTTCGGTTACTACTTTAAAGGTATTCAATAATTTTGGATAATCGCTTAAAATTTTTAACATCTGCTCAATATCGAAATTATTTACCGCCATGAGCAGACGATTGCCGTAGCTGATTAAGATTTCGAGTTCATATTTTTTGCCCAGTTCTTTAATCTGGGTAGCAAAATGTTCTACCTCTGTGAGCGGTTGTTGTTCTTCAAAATTTTTCCAAATGGTCATTAATTCGTTTTCGAGTATAGCTTTCACCACCCGTATATCGGAATCGGTTTTGGCAACGATTGCAATATCACTCAGGCTTTCTTTGTTGTCATCTTCAATAATTTCGTGTGCAAGAAAACGCATCAATTCGATATAAACGTCGTTAACTTGTATTGGCTTGATGAGAATTCCATCGAAATGATGTACCTTAAGTTTGTCCTGCTCTTCGATGCTGGCTGTAGCGGTTGTAGCAATTATTGGGATATGTCGGGTTAAGGGTTCGTTTCTGATTTTTGAAAGAAGCTCAAACCCATTCATTCCAGGCATTTTAAGATCGGTAATAATCAGTTGGGGTCTACGATTTTTTGCAAGTTCAAAAGTTTCGATACCATTGGTACTTTCCAGTACTACTAACTCGGTATCCTGCAAGACGGTTTTAAGATATTGCCGATTGGTGTCCACGTCATCGGCAATAATGACGATTGCTGGTTGAAACTTGATTTTTCTTGGATCGATGTTAATCATCTCCAGATTTTGCTGATGCCGACTGGTACAGCGCAAACGCTTGAAGATTACAGTAAAGGTTGTGCCTTTGTTTAGTTCACTTTCAACGGCTATCTCACCACCCATTAAATCAACCAACCGTTTGGTAATGCTCAAACCCAGACCTGTGCCGCCAAAACGTTTGGTCGAAGCATTCTCGAGTTGGGTGAAAGGTTCGAAGATTTTCTGCAAGTGTTGTGGATCAATACCAATCCCCGTATCTTTTACCTCAATTTTCAGGTCAACCAGCTCACTTGAGTGAGGAAATGTGGAAACATAAACCATTACGCTCCCTTTCTCTGTAAATTTGATGGCATTCCCTATTAAGTTGATTAGTATCTGCCGTAGACGCACCTCATCAACTTCAATACCGCTGGGCAAATTAAGATCAATAATTACTTTGAAATCGAGTCCTTTTTCCTGTGCTCGCAGCGAAAACAGGTATTCCACATCTTTAAATAGTACAAATGGGTCAATAAATTCGCGCGAAAGTTTCATTTTACCTGCCTCTATTTTCGACAGGTCGAGCACATCATTGATGAGGGTAAGAAGGTTTTTGCCGCTACTTTTTATGGAATCAAGATATGACTTAAGCTGTTCGTCTACAATTTTTTGGGACAGTACTTCGGTAAAACCCAGGATAGCGTTCATAGGGGTTCGAATTTCGTGGCTCATGTTAGCCAGAAACTCACTCTTTGCCCGATTAGCAGCTTCGGCTTCTTCCTTGGCTTTTTTTAGCTGCTCTTCGTATTGTCGTTTGGCAGTAATATCAATTTTTACCGCAACATAATTGATAATTTCCTGACGTGCATTTTTTACTGGCGATATGGTGACCTGTTCCCAATACAAACTCCCGTCCTTTCGTCGGTTACATATCTCTCCCTGCCAGAGATTGCCCGAGCTTATGGTTTGCCAGAGTTGTTTATAAAATTCAGGCGTGTGTATTCCCGATTTGAGTATTGAAGGCTTTTTCCCGATGATTTCTTCAGCGCTGTATCCGGTTACTTGCGTAAAAATAGGATTTACATATTCAATAATGCCGTTGGCATCCGTAATTTCAATCGAGGTGAAATTTTGTTCAATAGCCATTGATAGTTTACGAAGCTGTTCGATGGAGGCCTTTAATTCAATAATCAAACCCAATTGATTCCCCATTTGTTCCATTAGCTCCGATATCCATTCATCCTGGCCTTCGATATGATATGCATAAAACTCAATAATTCCAACAACTTTACCCGAAAAAAGTAATGGAATTAGTATCAGGTGTTGCAATCCCGTATCCAGGAGGAGTTGATGATGAGGGTAATCTTCTCGTAAATGAATATCCTTAATCCATCGGGCTTTCTTTGCATTTATTACCTGTTGGTGATCGACTGTAAGTGTAACCTGGCTATGGTGTGCGTGAAAATGGTTGATGAGTTGAAGATATTGCTGTGGGTCGCCAGAGAAAATAATAGATGGCGACATTTTTATGCTGTGATTCAATTCTTGAAAAATAATAGCATGTGCCAAAGGCCAACCAGTGTGCTCACAAATATATTTCAACGAACGAAGTACAAGTTCTTCTGCAGAATCAACCTCGTGGGCTATGTTGGCAATCTGATTAAAAAGATTTTGTATACGGACTTTGATGTCGATTATTTTCTGCAAATTGACCAATGAACTTGCGTCTGAAATCAATCCAATAGCCAAAGGTGTCTCAGAATCATTGCATTGGTAGCAACCATTATCAAGGAAAAATGCATAAGAGCCGTCTTTTCTTCTGAAGCGATAAGTAATCGAATAGTTTCCTTTTTTGGCGCGAGCTTCGTTATGAATACTGAGAAATTTCTCCTTATCATCGGGATGAATACGGTTGATATATTGCTCGAAATTATAATGCTTAAAAACATCTGTTTCTTCACCTGTTAATTTAAGAATATTGCCTTTTCCTAGCCAGGCCTGTGATGAAAAATTAATGGAATATAATAGTAGCCCCGCTTGAGTCAAAAGACTTTCGTAAGAGGAATCATCTAGTTCTTTGATAAGGGATGAATCATTGGTCATTTGCTCGTGGTCAGGTAAATACATATAGTAGGTATTATGCACATTGGTTCTTGTGTGATTTTTAACAATACCCATTAACATGGTATTGTTCGACAATTAATACGTATCAAACATGAAATGTGTTACAAAATTTTATATTTTCTTAAGCCAGTGCATTTTGTACTTAATTCATTAATGTATTTATGCGCTTTTTAATATTATTTTAAATATTTATGCATTCTTTTTCTGAAAAAAAAATAAAAAAACCTTTACTTTTGCTTAATTGCGTATTTTTTTGTTAAAAAAATAACAACAAAATTTTTTCTTTAAAATCTAAATTTTACTTTTGTGTTCAGAAAATAACAATAGGTTTTAGTAATTAAAATTCAATTTGCAATGATAACGAACAATAGAAAACTTATTGAATGGGTGAATGAGTGGGCTGCATGGTGTGAGGCTAAAGAGGTGCATTGGTGCGATGGTTCGGAGGAGGAAAATCAGCGTCTGCTGGATGAAATGGTTAAGAGTGGGATGGCTGTGAAACTAAATGAATCGAAACGCCCTAATAGTTACTATTTTCAGAGCGATCCAAGTGATGTAGCTCGAGTCGAAAACCGTACTTTTATTTGCACCCAAAATAAAGAAGATGCTGGTCCTACAAACAACTGGGTGTCTCCGGATGAGATGAAAGCTACCCTGCGTAAGCTTTATAAGGGCAGTATGAAGGGACGTACCATGTATGTGATTCCGTTTAGCATGGGTCCACTGGGTTCACATATTTCATATATTGGCGTCCAGCTTACCGATTCACCTTATGTGGTGGTAAACATGCGCATCATGACTCGCATGGGTAAGAAAGTACTGGATATCCTGGGCGATAAGGGCGATTTTGTACCCTGTGTTCACTCTGTAGGATATCCACTTGAACCGGGACAGAAGGATGTCAAATGGCCCTGTGCCCCTATTGAACAGAAATATATTTCGCATTTTCCCGAAACCAATGAGATATGGTCGTATGGATCGGGATATGGGGGAAATGCACTATTGGGTAAAAAATGTTTTGCCTTGCGTATTGCTTCTAACATGGCACGTCGCGAGGGGTGGTTGGCCGAACATATGCTTATCATGGGGATAACCAACCCTCAGGGGGTTAAAAAATATATTGCAGCCGCTTTCCCCAGTGCTTGTGGAAAAACTAACCTTGCCATGCTCATTCCTACAATCCCGGGGTGGAAGGTCGAAATGGTGGGGGATGATATTGCCTGGATGAAGTTTGGACCCGATGGTCGTTTGTATGCCGTAAATCCTGAAGCCGGCTTTTTTGGTGTAGCACCATATACCTCCATGGAGACCAATCCTAATGCTATGCTCAGCTGTCGTGCCAATACCATTTTTACTAATGTAGGACTTACCCCCGATGGCGATGTCTGGTGGGAAGGTATCGGTTACGATATGCCAGAAGGAACTATTAATTGGAAGAATCAGGTACACGATCGTAATAGCAATGAACCTTGCGCACATCCTAACTCACGTTTTACGGCTCCTGCCAGCCAATGTCCAAGCATCGACCCCGACTGGGAAAATCCGCAGGGTGTACCAATTTCGGCAATACTCTTTGGCGGACGTCGTCCCAATACCGTTCCGCTGGTTTATGAAGCCTTCGACTGGAATCATGGCGTTTTTGTAGGTTCTATTGTAGGTTCAGAAGTGACGGCGGCAGCTATCGGGCTTAAAGCAGGAGTACGTCGTGATCCCTTTGCTATGTTACCCTTCTGTGGCTATAATATGGGCGATTATTTTGCTCATTGGATTAAAATTGGTGCTACGGCTCCCGATAAAACCAAGTTACCCCGGATTTTCAATGTAAACTGGTTCCGTAAAGATGCTAATGGAAAATTTTTATGGCCTGGCTATGGCGAAAATATCCGTGTGTTGAAATGGATATTTGAACGCCTCGATGGTAAGGCCGATGCTGTTGAAACGCCTATTGGCTATGTACCTTCGCCGAATGCAATCGACATTAGTGGATTGCCCAATCAGGCAGAAAAAATGCCCGAGTTGCTAAAAGTTGATCGAGACGAGTGGCTCAGGGAATGCGAGTTAATAGCTGAACATCAGGCTGTATTTGGAAATCGTTATCCTTCTGCCCTTCGAGAGCAGTTTGATGCCTTGAGAAAACGACTATCCTAAATACTAAGAGTCCGTCGAAAGGCGGACTTTTTTATTGCTGCTTTCTACATTTTTAGCATTAAATTTGTATATTTACTTGCAGAACGATATAAGCTAAAACACTACTATGAGATTTACGCGTGACGATTATAATCGACGTATTGTAGACCTTGAGGGAAAAATTCCCGACGATGAGCCAGTGTTTTTACTTCGTGCACAAGATAAACATGCTCCCGAAACCTTGCGTTTTTATGCCAAACTTTTGATGGAAGAGGGAAATGTTAGCATGGCTGAGGAATTATTGAATCATGCACGGAACATGATCGTTTGGCAGAAAAGTGTGAAGGTAAAGAGTCCAGATAAGTAAAGAAGTGGGTTGTTCTATCGCCATGTGTTTGGCACATGGAGGAAAGTCCGGGCAACGCAGAGCACCATGCTTCCTAACGGGAAGATACCCGCGAGGGTATAGTAGTGTAACAGAAAATAACCGTCTCGCTTCGGCGCGACAAGGGTGAAAAGGTGGGGTAAGAGCCCACCGGTTCTGATGGTGACATCAGAAGCCGTACACCTCATGGGTTGCAAGGCCATGTATATCTCAATAATTCGTATGAATTGCAGGGCTGCTCGTCCTGTTTTTTTGCCTTAGCGCAAAAAAGTTGAGAAGGGTAGGCCGCACGACCCTGCTGGCAACAGCAGGGCTAGATAAATGATAGAAGTCACGGACCACCGTGATACAGAACCCGGCTTACAAACCCACTTCTTTATTTATTTTGTCTTAGTTTATGTCCTCAAGAAAATCATCCGAAAGTATGGCACGATAAACAAATTTTTCTCCCTTACCTTCAGCCCAATTCCCCGTAAAAGTTGCAACATCGTATTGCCATACTTCAACATCAGGATATCGTGCATTAATGAGAAAAGCTACCATTGAAAAAATCTTAGAACCCATCGTTACCACAACTACCCGATGATCCAAACGTAGTTGACGACATAGTTGCCGCAATGTTTCGTCCAACATCTCAAGATCGTGGGGAATATAGCCAACAACTTTGGATGCCGGAAATTTTTCTAATGATTCTATATCTTTTTGATTAAGAATGGGTGAGGGAATAAAAAAATGCGCCTGAACCGGGCAAAAAGTGTAGTAAAGTTCTTTCACATGCTCGATTTGGGACATGCTATTTAACTCTACAATGAGCGCAATGGGACGCTTATTAAACTTATAATTTTCGTATAGGAGAATGGGTCGTAATACGGTTTCGGACGATTGTTGAAAATTTACTGGCGTTTCGGCACAATAAAAATAAACGGTTAATCGATTGCAGGTAAACTCGTTGATCGAAAGGAAGCTGACAATTGCTCCCAATACCCTTTTTTGCATAAAAGTGTAGTCGATAACCAGCTTGATATTGTCACCCTTATAAGTTTGGCAAAGGTTTTCTAATGCCTGATGAATTTCTGAAATGTCATCATCGTTGCGAAAATATATTATTTCTGCGTCATTAGGGAAAGCGCTATTGGATATTGGATCGTTGCAGAATGCCAGGATGATTTTTCTACGAGCGGGTACTAAAAAAGTTGGGAGTATAGCATTAACGTCCATGGTTCCGCTACAGGCAAACATCAACACATCGATCCTTTCTTGTGAAAGGTCTTCAAATGGAACCTGACGAACATGGACCAATTCCATGAAAAAAATATTTTGTTAAAAATACATAATAAAGTTAGATGAAACAAAAATATCTTGAGTTATTTTTTGCCAATGTATTAAAATGGATATCCAATACCGATGGTGGGGTTGAGTAGTTCACCCCAATTGAAAGAGCGAATTATCCAAGGATTTGTGGTTTTTGAGGGATCTCGCATTTTTAACCCAAGGTCGATTCTGATTATAAAGAAGGAAAAATTAAAACGCAGTCCTATCCCCGAATTAATAGCAAGCTGCTGGACAAAACTATTGAGGTGAAAAATGGCGTTTTTGCGATTGTCGTATTGGTTAATCGACCAAATATTGCCTACGTCCCAGAAAATGGCACCTTCCAGTTTCCAGAACATTTTAAGACGTACTTCGGCATTAGCTTCAATTTTAAGATCTCCGGTTTTATCAGGAAATGATACTTTAATGGTATCTGTATAGGCACCAGGACCTAAGCTTCGCAGCTGCCAGCCCCGCATGCTATTAGCCCCTCCGGCAAAGTATTGTTTTTCGAACGGAATACTGGTTGAATTACCGTAGGGGTACGCTATACCAGTCAACATACGAAAAACAATTTTATGGTTTTGACCTATCGGAAAATATTGTCTAAAATCTACATCGAATTTAGCATACTGAGCAAACCTGATTTGAAATAATCGGTACGAACCATCGGGGTCGGGCTGTGTACCCAGTGCTCGTAGAAGTAATGCTGTCGAATTTCCTGCAAATTCAGTACTCAAACGTAGATAGCGGAAAGGAATATTTTTATCTCCCTGTTGATTGGTGTATAGTAAACTTATTGAGCTTAAGTTGATCAGGTGATCCTCAAAACTTTTTTTGAGGTAGGTGTTTGTTATGTTTTGGTAAAAAGAACTATCGAGTCGTAGAATACGAATGTAGTTCATCTCGGCAAGATTTAGTCTAATTGAGGTCAGAGGATTGGCCGACCAGGAGAAACCATAAGAAGCATTAAAAATCTGGTTAGTATATTGAATTCGTCGCAGAAAATTGTACGAGGTAGTAAAATTTGTACGGGGATAGTAACGTTGCTCAAAACGCGATGACAAAAAGGGCACCAATAACTGGGGAACGCTAAGGGTTATTTCGGTGCCTAATTCCAGGGTGTTTTTGAACTGAAAACTCTGCGTGCTTTTCACAGTTTCGGTACTTCCGTTTATTTTAACCGAAAAAGTTTCTCCCCCTTTTAATAAGTTACGATGCTGATAATTGATGTTGCCGGTTACTCCAAGCCCTACACGGCTAGTAATTTCGAATTCTGTTTGGTAGGATTGATATTTTTGTAGGGAAAGCTGTATTTTGCAGTCTATTAAATGTACAGAGTCGGTAAGCAATGAGTCGGAACGATTTTCCACAAAACCGATGTTAATGAACTTAAATAATCTTAGCGCCGATAATCGTTTGTAGGTTTCTTCTACATCAGCTTGTCGATAATAGGCATTGGGTCGAAGAAAAATATTACTGTGAAGCGTATGGGGACGAACAGCAATTGCGTTACGAAAGAAATAGGTTGTGTTACCAATGGTTACAATATCGTACATGATACTGTCGACGCGGTAGGCCAGAGTGTCGGATGTTCGCTGGTTGTCGACCCAAACTTGTATGTTGCCTATTTTATATCGATAATGTCGCTTGAGTTCTTCCTGCCCCAGTGAGTTTACCTGCCTGATATTTTTTATAAGGACAGTGATATTTGTTAACACTGGATCCGAAAAGGTATCTATCTGAAAAGAAACATAATCCCGAGTAAATGAAAAATAACCGGCATTGCGTAGTGTAGTTTCAATTCTAACTCGTTCGTTTTGTAACACATTGAGCTGAAGCCGATCTCCTGTTTTTAAAAGACTTTTTGATGAATCGGCTTGTACAATATTTTCTATATCGGAATCTTCGAATATATATTGTACTTTGCCTATATAACGTGGTTTTCCTGTATATACCTTCAAGTATAGCTTTATTTTTTGCCCTTTAATTTTTACCGAGTCGGTGACCCGAGCGTTGAAATATCCTTGCTCTTCCAGAAAGTATCCTATTTGCTGCCGGGTTTGTTCGGTTACAAAGGGGTCGTATATCGAAGGATTTTCGCCTATTTTTCGTAACCAGCTGCTAATCCATTGGTTCGTGTCGGATGACGATAGATTGTACAACCACAACTGAAATTTAAATAGGTTTAGAAAACGTGTATTAGCTCGCTGGCGAAGAAAAGGTTCGATATCCGATTTTTTGATGTTTTTTTTATCCCCTTCTATGGTGATTTTTGTATCGCTTAGTAGATATCGGTCGCGGGGCACAAACTTGGTAGTACTACATGCTGTAATGGCTACAAGGCCAAGAATCGACATAAATTTGCCCCAAAAATATTTATGGTTCCCTGTAAACATCAACAGCTAAGCAATGATTATTATAACTGCAAACATATTTGTTTTTTTTGTTCGTTTCAAACTGTACCCGAAAATCCTACCCGCACGATATTGAATAGGATTCTGCTAAATTTCATATTTTTAAGGGTTTATTCTTCATTGTTTTGTACAGTGTTGTTGGTTCCCTTGCAGAATTTTTTGACAAAAAAATGTTAAATTATTTTTTTTATTCAAAAATAAATCATAGTTTTGCTATATGAATTTAGGTATTAATCATTAAAAATAAGCAACCATGAAAGCACAAAACATTTTGGAGACCATAGGGAATACGCCACATGTGCGTGTAAATAATCTTTTTGGCAGTGACCATGAGGTGTGGGTCAAGCTGGAAAAATTCAATCCTGCCAATAGTATTAAGGACAGGATAGCTCTTGCAATGATTGAAGATGCAGAGAAAAAAGGCATATTAAAGCCTGGGAGTGTGATAATTGAGCCTACCTCGGGGAATACGGGTATAGGGTTGGCGATGGTGGCAGCCGTTAAAAAATACAAGCTGATACTGGTGATGCCCGAATCGTTTAGCGTGGAGCGTCGTCGTTTAATGGCAGTCTATGGTGCTACCTTTGAACTTACGCCTCGCGAGAAGGGTATGCGTGGAGCCATAGAAAAAGCTAAAGAACTGGTAGCTACCATTCCCAATGCATGGATGCCAGACCAGTTTAGCAACGAGTCCAATATTGAGGTACATAAACGTACTACGGCACAGGAAATATTGAATGATTTCTCCGACGGACTTGACTATGTGATTACAGGGGTTGGAACAGGGGGGCATATTACGGCAATTGGCGAAGTGCTCAAACCAAAGTTTCCTAATCTTAAGGTATTTGCAGTGGAACCTGCGTTATCGCCTGTAATTAGTGGTGGGCAACCTGGTCCTCATCCAATTCAGGGCATAGGAGCAGGATTTATTCCCAAGAATCTTCATACCGAAATACTTGATGGGGTAATACAAATAACCAAAGAAGAAGCCTTTGAGTATGCTCAGCGGGCTGCTCGAGAAGAAGGTTTATTTGTGGGTATTTCTTCAGGTGCTGCGTTGGCTGCCGTGGCAAAAAAACTGCCTGAAATTCCAAAAGGTAGCCGAGTATTGACTGTGAACTACGATACGGGCGAAAGATATCTTTCTATCGAAGGTCTTTTTTAGCTCAAAGATATTCTACTATCCGCAGGTAGCGATAATCCTTCTCCGTGTGAGAAGGATTTTTTTTGCTGTAAAGTTCGTATTCGCTAAGTCAGTTGTTTTAATCGATGTAAAGCTTCGGCCAGAATAGCTCTGGGGCAAGCAATGTTGATACGTTGAAAGCCACTGCCGCCGGGTCCGAAGGTCGGACCATCATTTATTCCCAGCTTTGCACGCTCTATAACTGCTTTGCGAAGCTCGGCATCGCTCAGCTTAAGTGCCCTGAAGTCGAGCCATACCAGATATGTTGCTTCAAGAGGTGTATGGCGTATAAATGGCAGCTCTTTCGCTAGGTATGCTTTCAAAAATAGATAATTGTCATACACATATTGAAGCATTGCCTGATACCATTCTTCGCTTTCCATGTAAGCTGCTGCCATGGTTTCATAGGCAAAAACGTTGATCCCTTCGGCATAAAATACGGCATAGTAGTCGTGAAAGCGTTGCCGTAATGCAACATTCTGAATAATGACATATCCCAATCCGAGACCAGCCAGGTTAAAAGTTTTACTGGGAGAATGACAGGTAATTATGTTTTCTTTAACTACATCCGATAAAGTAGCAAGGGGGCGATGCCTACGTTCCCCAAAGACGATATCGCTGTGAATTTCATCAGAAATTATCAGTACCTTGTGTTTCAGGCATATTTCGGCCATTCGTTTAAGCTCTTCTTCTGTCCATACGCGGCTTACTGGATTATGCGGGCTACATAATATAAATACTTTTGCCTGTGCGACTTTTTGCTCAAAATCCTCGAAGTCGATGGAATAGTAATTGTCTTTTTCAACGAGTTGATTGGTGAGTAATTTACGTCTATTTTGCTTAATTACGCTGAAAAAAGGATAATACACAGGGGTTTGTATCAGTATGCCATCACCTGGTTGCGTGAATGCCTGAATGAGATAACTTATGGCCGGGACCACGCCAGGGGTAAAAAATATTTCGTCAGGTTGTACCTTCCACTGATGATGCGACTGTAGCCAGTGGGTAACGGCATGGTAATATCGATCGGTGCGAAGATGATAGCCATAGATGCCATGTTTTACAATATTTTCGGCCACACGTGTAATGGCAGGGGCTACCCGAAAATCCATGTCGGCTACCCATAACGGAAGAACATCGTCGGTGCCAAAACGATGCATACAGTCATCGTATTTCAAGCAGTGGGTACCCCGTCGTGGTATAATTTCGTCGAAAAAGGTTTTTTCCATAATTTTAAAATAATGTTGTAAATATGCTGGCAATATAACAAAGTATTTGCAATTTTGTAAAGGGAAAATAGGGAGAGGTATGAGTCTAATAGAGTTGCCTAATATTGATGAAAAAATAGCACATCAGTTGCAGCAGGCTGGAATATCCGATGCACAAAAGCTGAAAATTCTCGGTGCCGAAAAAGCTTTTTTGCTGCTCAGGGAGGTTAATCCAAAGGTTGAGTTAAAGCATCTTTTTGTGCTTGAGGCTGCAATCGAGGGTATTCCGGTTGAACGTCTAAGTAAGGCCAAAAAAGAGGAGCTTGAAATGTTTTTCGAACTCTGTAAGTAATTGAGACGTAAGGTTGTAATAATTGTTGGGCTTATTGTTGGGCTGGCAGGGCTAATCTGGTGGGCAATGCCGGTATACCTGCGCAATGCATTGCTGCATGGTTATGCCAACCTCGACGATTACAAGATTTTTCCTAATAACGAGGTTTTGGCCAATAATTCACAGCCATGGCCCGTTGCCGAAAACTATAATCAACAGCCGATACCATCTGCATTTTTGCGCTGGATTCAATATTACCACACTACTGCATTTGTGGTAGTACGTGAGGGAAGGCTCGTGCACGAAAGCTACTACCGCGGCTACTCGGCCAGCACGATTTCCAACTCTTTTTCTATGGCCAAAAGCATTGTGTCATTACTGGTGGGTTGTGCTATAAAGGATGGCTGTATCGATAGTGTGGAAGCTCCCGTGGCTCGGTATTTTATCCCATATAATACCCCTCAAAATCAATCACTTAAAATTATTCATTTGCTCACGATGAGCAGTGGCCTTAGCTGGGATGAGCGGTATAGTAGTCCCTTCTCGCTCACTACACAGGCATATTATGGCAATAATTTAAGGGATTTAATGGCATCGCTACACGTAGTAGATACTCCTGGCAAACGCTTTCGTTATTTAAGCTGTAATACGCAAATTCTTTCGTACGTTCTTGAAGATGCCACGGGGAAAGATATTGCAAGATACGCTCAGGAAAAGCTGTGGCAACCCCTGGGTGCTACTCATACTGCATTGTGGAGCACCGACCGTGCGGGTGGGGATGAGAAAGCCTATTGCTGTTTTTTTGCAACTGCTACCGATTTTGCTCGTATTGGTCAGCTTATTTTAAACCATGGCCGGTGGAATGGTGTCACTATTGTTGACTCAGGATATCTTGCCCATGCTACCCGTCCTGCAATATGGTTGCTCAACGAAAAAGGGACTGCGCCTTTGAATTACTATGGTTACCATTTCTGGATACTGCATTATAAAAATCATCCTGTAATTCTTTTGCAGGGACTTGGTGGACAGTATGTGATGGCTATTCCCGATTGGCAGATGGTGGTTGTACGTCTGGGCGAAAAACGTTGTTATTATAAGTTTAATAGTATTCCCTGCGACGTATACATATGGCTGTTATTGGCAGATAAGCTTACACAGCCTAATTAGGCTATGGTTACGAAATCAGCAAATGTAAACACGCGTATGCGTAACTTGACAGATTTTTAAAGGTATTCCACAAAAGTTCCTTGCTTCGACAGTAAGCAGAATGACCCGTTGTAAGCTAAAAATTATTTACGGATAAAAGATTATTGTATATTTGTGCCGTTTTTTTGCGGAACATTCGAAAAAATGGCCCTGTAGTTCAACGGATAGAACGGAAGTTTCCTAAACTTTAAATCCAGGTTCGATTCCTGGCGGGGCTACAAAAATGCCCGATTCCAGTTTGTGTCGGAAATCGGGCAGAATTTAAAATATTAAGTGTTTTTATTGGATTAGTATTTTTTCTGTAAAAACTTTCCCTGTGTTACTATAGATTGTTATCAGGTAGATTCCTTTTACCCATTTTGCTACATCCAGGGTCAAGCTGTATTGACGGGGGTGGTTGTTTACCATGATTTTACCGGTTATGTCTGTTACAGTAATTTTGCTAATTGGCATGGAAGCAGAAATATTTAATGTTCCTCTGCTTAAGCTAACCTGAGCGGGAATTTCCTGTGTTTTTACATTTGTATTATCAACTGGTTTGGGTTGCGGATGAGCTACAGGATTATTGGGACCTGCACTGTCGACGGAATAAAAAATATCGTCGAATGCAATATTGGATATATTACCGCCTATAGCTGCAAATGGAATTGGTACCGAGGATAAATCGAGTCCCTGGGCAACCAGATCGGCGATGGGGAAAGTAATCTTTTGCCATTCACCATTGCGCTTGAAGTTCTGGGGACCACCATTCTGTGGAAAGACTATTTTGGCCTCGGTTTTATTGGCACCGTATACATGAATGGAAAATTCGTCCTTTGCCGATGTTTTTACTGAGAAAATAAGAAATCCCGATTGAAAATGGCTAAGCGACACAGCGCTATCATCGTGTATGCCAAATCCCCACCAACCTACTCCAGTTGAACGAAAGGCTAAGCATCCCTCGCCTTCGTATGGGTCGGTGATTAGTCCCGATAATGTATTTTCCCACACATAAATGTGTCCCCGAACGTCGTCAATGGGTAAACGCACCAAAATATTGGGATTATCGGTAAAAATCCCATAATAGTTACTGGTAACTTCCTGCGAATTTGCTGAAAATACTAACAGGATTACTGCGCAAAGTGTAAGCATCAAATTTTTCATAGCACAATAGATTTTAACGATGTATGCGCAAAGTTGCCACGAAATAGCATGCATTGAATAAATGAGCGGGCACACAAAAATACCACATGAGCCTTCAATTACTACTTCATTACTACGCAAAAGTGTGAAAGGGTGTCTGGATTGAACAATTTGGCTGAGTGTTGTTTTTCTGTTGTGTACGTTATGCTACATAAATTCTACGCTCACATGTTTTAGAAATTTTTCTTCGAGGGTTCGCATGATACGTCGCACTACTGTTCTACGAATTTCAAGTTCTACAGGCAGGGATACATCTTGATGGGCAGTATTAATGGCTGTTCCAACCAGAAAGTGGATATCATCGCTTTCGAGCAGGAGCTGTACAATTTGGTCGGCAGGACCCTGCGTCAGGGGGTAATTGCTGTTATAATTTTCCAGAATTTTATGCACCTTATTCAGCGTGATTATTCCTTCGGTAAGCAGGTCTACCCCTTCCATCTTATTCATCGGGGGTAGTTCTGGATCGCTTACGATAGCGTTTTCGTCGATGGTTAGATTTAATTCACGGGCAATGATGGTACCCGTAATGCCGCCGCAGATGATTTTTCGGCCTGGAAAATTCTTAACTTTTTGCGCCATGTCAGCATCTTTTTCGACCGATGACGGAGGCCCTGTACAGATAAGCAGTTGCCGGGGGTGGCGAAAATATATTACTACACAACTGGTGTCATCTTTAGCTTCGAAACCATCTTTCTTGATGGCTTCGGAAACCACCTTATAGGCCAGTTCGGACGAGTCGATGGAGGGATTTTTGCGAACCTGATCGGCTACAAACTGATGTACCTGTTCTAACCCCCATCCCATAGGGGCCGAACGACTTCCCATGCCTGCCTGTATCACGCCATCGGTAAAAAGAACGATGCGATCATTGAGCTGCGCCTGAAAAGAACAGGTTTTAAGCTCTTTGCCTATTTTTCGGTCTATGTCGAGGAGCAGGCATGTCCATTCGGGGGAAAAAACCTCCGTTCCTCTGAGCACAAGACACTGGGGATTTTCGTATTCTATGATGTTTACCTGCCCATCTGTTTCGATGTCGACAATGGAGAAGGTGGCAAAACTAATTTGTTTCTCGCTGTCGACGGGGAGGGTACGCAGGATGGTTTCGGCAATACGATTTGTTTCCTTGTGTTCGTGCGTAAAGTTGAGCGCCATAGTAGTGGTAAGGATTCCCAACATGTTGGCTTTTACACCGTGCCCCAAACCATCGGAAAGAACAATGATATTTCGATCCTCGGCCACAAAATTATGCGCCAGATACACATCACCACACACCCGTTCGCCATGGCAGGGATTTTGACGGCAACTGACATCGAGGTAAAAGCGTCTGTTCACTTTTCGTCCTTGCTTTTAAAAGTTTGAATGATGGCATTGAGCATTCGTTCGGTTTCGGCGGCACCTTCGCCCAACAGATATCCAATTTTTTGCACTCGATCGAGATGACGATTGATAACTTCGTTGAGTCGACTAATAATTTCTTCCTTTCGAACGTCGGGCTGATAGGGATCGCGTAGGATGGCACCTGCAATTTTTTTATTTTTAATAGGAAAGATGCTGATATTTAAGAATCCATCGTCGGTGGTGATATCTTTATTTAAAATTTCTTCGTTGTGCTCCAGTACATAGCTGGCGAGCGGAATAAATTCTTTAGGAAGAAGAGTCCTTAAGTCGGCACCTATCAAACCAGGAACCACTTCGTTAATCTGTGCGGCTTCCTCACCCAGTATTGATACAAAACTTTGATTGGAATGGATGATTTTTAAATGATTGTCAAAAATTACGATGCCTGCACGCAACTTCTGGAACATGGCGGTTAGCATCTCCGAGGCTTCGCGAGCCAATTCCTGTTCCATGCGCATCTTCTTCTCCGATTCAATCAGTGCCTCCTGCATACGAGCCAGTTTTTCGTTGGTAACCTTAAGCGCATGGGTGTAATTGCGTTGATTTTGCAACGAGAAGGTTATACACATATCGGGGGTGGTAATGCCCTGTGCAACAGCAATGGCAAAGTCCTTACACGAATCGTAACCGCATGCCCGACAGTCGATTTCATTTTCGTTTTCCTGCTTACCTGTAGCCAGCAGTATTTCCCTGATTTGTTGTTCGCTGGGTTGATAGGGAGGCTTGTAATGGTCGTGAAAGGTACGCGATACATCGAGCGAAAGGTAGTCTTGAATAGTACGCTGAACGTTAGATATAGCTTTTGGTTCGCACATTTGACGGGCATGCTGGATAACAAGCGAACGTCGTACCAGATGATGGTGCTTGCATGTCATACCCGGACCGTCGATACATCCCCTGCAGTAAAAAAGGTTGAAATGGCATCCGATGATATCGCTGTGTTGCTCGAATTCTTTAAGATAGCCCATCATCATCTGTTCACCCTGACCTGTAATGATTTGATTGTCGAGCAATGCTTCCGAAAGTTGAGCGGCTTGAACTATGCCGTTACTGATAGGATATAAATATCCCATAGCACCGGCAGGAGATTCAATTTCGCCAAATTCTATCATTTTATCAGTAACCTGGTAGGAGGCAAATAGTCTGCGCAGTTCCTCAAAGGTCAACACAAAATTTATGGCCGCTGTGTCGCCCTGTAACCTCACTTCTTCTTTGGCAGCAATGCATGGGGTGATGTATACCAGGGTATTGTTTTGGTCAACTGTCTGTTTTATCAATCGCGACATAGCCGTCATAGGGGTGACCAACGGTGCTAAATTATTTAGTGCAGCAGGGACAAATTTTTCAACGTATGCAACAACTACAGGGCAGTTGGCCAATAAATAGTGTTTTCCTTTAAAGGTATCAAGCAAGTTTTTATAGTGATAGGCAAGCAGGTCAACGGCAAAACTGGTATCGTAAATTTTTTTGAAGCCGATATAATACAACATGCCGATGAGCTTACGGTAATCGGGCAACTCGCTGAATTCTGCAACATAGCTTGGGTCGAGGATGCCAATTACTGGTGTGCCTTCATCGAGGATCTGTTTGACCTGTTGCCAGTGCTGTAGGTAGTCGATAGCTTGAAATTTACAAATCCGCACACAACTGCCACAGCTAATGCACCGGTCGGGGTCGATTTGAGGTGTATGGTCGGAACCGGTTACCCGAATGGCTTTTACCGGACAAGCCCGAACACAAGCATAACAAACCTTACATTTCTCTTTTGATATGCGGATTAGCGGTTCCAAAGGCAATCAGTTTTAAATCTTTAAGGTTTATGTTTTTCAGCCACAGCCGTTAACTGAATGCCACCCCGTACATTTTGAATAATGGTAACCTTTACCCATCGGGCAGCAGTGGCGGAAAATATGTCTTCGGCAATACGACCCGCCAGTCCTTCGGCAAAAATAGCTTCCTCGCGAAACGACCAAAGGTAAAGCTTTAAACTTTTGCTCTCGATACAAAGTTGCTCCGGCGCATATTCGATAATTACTTTGCTAAAATCGGGCTGACCGGTTACAGGACAAAAGCTGGTAAGCTCGTCCGATTCAAACTTTACATAGGTAACTGCAGCTGGGGTCGGAAAAGTATCGAGCGTTTTGCTGGGTTGAGTGGTGCGTTTTCCTAAATATTTGAATTCCATAGGCTATATTTTGTATACTGCTCTTGAAGTGCAGGTTTCGTGAACGGCTACCGACGATATTTTCACACGGTCGTTGGCAAACATTTCCTGCGCTTTTTCAAAAATTATCCGCGCAATAACCTCGGATGTTGGATTTTCTTGCGTAACATACAGTCGTTGCTGACTTTGACGAATGTATTCGCACATGGGATCTTTCTCCCACAAAATGGTAGTATGGTCGAGTGTGTCGTCGATCCATTGTTTCAGTCTTTTCAATTCATTAAAATCGACTACCATTCCTCTTTCATCAAGCTGTTCAGCTTCCAGCTCAATATCTACCACCCACGAATGACCATGATTATTCGTGCATTTTCCAGAATAGTCCTTTAAAAGTCGATGAGCTGCCTCAAAGGTTAATGTCTTGCGTACGGTATACTTCATCTATGACTATAATTTTTTGTAACAAAAATACATAAAAATGCTTAGGGGTAAGTATTTTTTTAATTGTTATAAAAACAAAAGGAAGCGCTTCGGAAAAACAATAAAAATTTAAAATTATGAAAACACATTTTGGTAACATAGGGAAATGGGCAATCGTAGTATTACTCATTCTCGTGGGAAGCACAGTAGGGGTTCAAGCAGCGCGCGACAGTGCTCAGGTAGCTATATACCAGGGCAAAATTATCGATGCTGAAACCCGATCACCAATTATGTATGCATCGGTGTTTGTTGAAGGAACAAACATTGGAACGGTAGCCAATGCTGAGGGTGAATTTATGCTGAAAGTCCCTAACGCTAATGGAAATAGGATAGGTTTTTCTCATCTGGGATATAAGTCGGTATTTTTTGATCGTAGTGATTTAAAAACTACGGGAAATGTAATTGTGCTCAAACCCGAGGTGGTTTCTTTGCAGGAAATTATTGTCCGGGTCGAGGATCCTGAGCTGATTATCAAGGGTGCCTTGAGCAATATTGGTAAAAATTACAGCCGAAAACCGGCTATGGTAAATGGATTTTACCGCGAAACCATTCAACAAAATAAACGCTATGTGTCGGTAGCTGAAGCTGTTCTTGAGACATACAAGTCGCCTTACAACAACTATTTTTTGAACGATAAGGTTAAAGTGTTGATTGGGCGAAAAAGTCAGGATGTTAAGAGAATGGATACCATAGTGGTTAAGTTTCAAGGGGGACCCATACTGCCTTTTTACATCGATATTGCTAAAAATCCCGACAATCTTATCAACGAAAGCTTTTTCAACCAGTACACTTTGAGGCTTACGGGACAAATTTCGCTTGATGATATTCGGTGTTACGTGGTGGAGTTTAAGCAGCGAAAAGATGTAAATCTGCCATTATACGAGGGGAAGTTCTACATCGATGTCAACAATCTGGCTTTTGTAGCTGCTGAATTTAGCGTAAGTGAATATGGCTTGCCTTATGCAACTTCCACCTACGTGAAGAAGAAACCTGCTACCATGAAGATAGATATCCTGCGAGCAAATTACTTTGTGAAATATAACAAATCGGGTGATTTGTGGCAGTTGGCCTATACCCGTTCCGAACTGGCATTCAAGTGCAAATGGCCGAAACGACTCTTTAGCTCAAATTACATCATTACCACCGAGATGGCAGTTACCGATGTCGACTACAACAACGTCGAAAAAATTAAAGCCGCCGAAGCTTTTAAACCTTCTGAAATTTTTTCGGAAAGAGTTGAAGATTTTCGAAACGATGAATTTTGGGGCGATTATAACATCATCGTGCCCGAAGAATCGGTACTTAACGCTATAAAAAAGCTTAATCGTAAGCTGATGCGACAACAATAAGCAATTTTTCATAGGTTAAGGGTTTTTAAGTTGGTTAGTAACTGCAGTCCCTGAGGCTGCAGTTTTTTTTATTGACGCCGAAAAGGGGCAATGGCTCGTTCAAATACGCCATGCATGTAGGCAATAGCCAGGCCATAATTGGTGATAGGAATTCCCGCTTCAATGAATTTTTTCATTCGGCTGTGCACCTGACGCGAGGTAATCATACAGGCACCACATTGTATTACTAAGGCATAGTCTGAAACTTTTTCTGGAATAGAACCAAGCCCTGAAACTACGTCAAATGTCAATTTTTTACCGGTAAACTCAGAAATCCATCGAGGCAACTTAAATCTTCCAATATCTTCACAGGTTACCTGATGTGTACACGATTCCAGAATCAGAACCCGATCCCCGTCTTTCAACTTCGAAAGTTGATAAGTTCCATCCATAAATGCCTCGAATGGTCCCTTATGCCGAGCAAGTACCACGCTAAACCCCGTGAGGGGGATTTCTTTTGGCACAAGTTTGTCGGCTTTTTTGAAGATGGAACTATCGGTAATAGCCAGTCGGGGCTTGATATGGTGGTTATTAAAAAAGCTTTCTACTTCTGTTTCCTTAAGCACTATGGCAATGGCATGATTATCCAGTACATCACGGATGAGTTGTACCTGAGGCAATATCAGTCGGCCTTCCGGGGCTTCATTATCAATAGGCACAATCAACAATACCAAATCGCCTGCTTGTATGAGATCCCCAATGATGGACTTTTTTTTCCATGCCGTTTCGGGCATATGACGCTGTATTGCTTCAATGAGTTGCTTGATAGATTGATTGTCAAAAGTACTGGTGGGCACTACTGCAAGACTTCCATATTGTTGTTGCAACTCTTGTTTGGTGTTTTCGGACAGAGGGGTTAAATCATTCTTGTTATGGGCAATAAGATAGGGAACATCGTATTTGCGAAATTCGTCTACCAGACGTTTTTCAAAACTATCGAAGGTATTTGCAGTAATTACCAATATAGCAAAATCGATATGCTGAATAGCCTGAAGTGTCTTTTTGATACGTTTCTCACCCAGATCGCCTTCATCGTCGATACCGGCTGTGTCGACAAATATGGCTGGACCTATTCCAAAGATTTCGACCGACTTTTTTACTGGATCGGTGGTGGTACCTGCAATATCCGATACGATGGCTACGTCGTGTCCCGCAATGGCATTAATCAATGAACTTTTTCCATTATTCCTGCGTCCAAATATCCCTATGTGTGGTGTTACTTCTCTTGCCATGGTTTTTTCAATAAAACTGCAAAGGTACGTAATTGGTAAATGTGAATACAAGTTTTTTGAAGGATAACGAACGATAAGTTATCCTACTATTTTTATGCCGAAATACTTACTTTTATCCCTTCCTTTTCGACCATGGCGGCAATTTTTTGTAATTCTTCGGCGCTTACCTGGTATATTTGTTCGGCTGGAGTATCACGGGCAATGGTGTAAATCATTACAAAGGCGGGATTAATTTCCTTAATGACCCGAAGCCATGCCTGCAACTCTTCGGGAGTAGTATTGTCAAAAGCCTGATGATTATAGTATCCCCGTACAAACATGGTTTGAATTATACAATGGTTGCCAAATGTTTTCAGCTGTTCAATCGTGTCCCGTAAGTTGAAATAGCCAGTTGGTTGATTAAGCAACCTAATGGTTGATTCAATGGCTGAATCGAGTTTTAAGATATTTAATTCTATTTTTTTTAAAGCCTGCTGAATATTAGGTTTAAAAATTAATGTGGCGTTCGATAAAACAGCAATTTTAGCCTCTGGTAATAAAACATTTCGAATATGAATGACCGTATCAATAATTTCGGGAAATAAAGGATGCATCGTAGGTTCACCGTTTCCGGCAAAAGTGATGGTATCGACTTTTGTTTCTTGTCGAATAAGTTCCTGTATTTTATCGGTTAGCTGGTTGCTGATAGCTTCAATAGAAGGCCATTGCAGATTGTTGTTTTCTTCAGAGTTCCAGCCACATTCACAATAAATACAATTAAAATTGCATATTTTTTTCCCCTCTGGCAAAAGATTAATCCCCAGAGAATTACCTAACCGACGACTTTTTATCGGTCCAAATACAATGCCCTCGAACAAGAAAGTTGACATGTTATTTTTTTCTATGCAAACCTATTGAATAATTTGTGTAATCGGCTAAAATTTATTTTCGAACCAGGCAAGCTACATTTTCTACGTGGTGGGTGTGAGGGAACATATCGACGGGTTGAATCTCGGCTACTCGATAATGACTTGCTAAAGCCTTAATGTCACGGGCTTGAGTGGCTGGATTACAGCTTACATAAACAATTCGTTGTGGGGCTGCTTGCAGAATTGTTTCTATTACTGAGTCGTGCATGCCTACCCGGGGTGGGTCAGCAATGAGTACGTCGGGATACCCTTTTGATGCAATAAATTCATGGGTCATGATGTCTTTTACATCACCTGCATAAAATTCTACATTGCTAATGAGGTTCAACCTGGCATTCTCAACCGCATCGGCAATAGCGTCTTCAACATACTCGATGCCTATAACCCGTTTTGCTTGTCGGGCAACATATAGAGCAATGGTTCCAGTACCGGTGTACAGATCATACACAACTTCGTGTGGGGCTATTTGTGCCATTCGTTTCACTGTTTCATACAGATGAAATGCCTGGCGACTGTTGGTCTGAAAAAATGATTTCGGACCAATACGATATCGTAAATCGCCGATCGATTCGTACAAATAGGGCTCTCCTTTCCAGCATTTAAAATCGAGGTCATGAATCGAATCGTTTAGTTTGGTGTTTATCCCGTACATGATTGAATGCAAATCGGGGAAATTATCGGCAACATAATTTAGCGTTTTTTTCATCAGGATTTCATCGGCTTCCCCAAATACAAGGACGGCCATTACCTTACCGTCAAGTGAATTGCGTACTACCAGGTTGCGCAACAAACCTTGCTTGCGATGTAGGTTGTAAAAGGGTATTCCTTCATCCAGGAGAAATTTTTTCAGCGCCAACCTGAGCTGATTGGTCGGCTCGGGCTGTAAATGGCAGGTACGTATATCGAGTACCCGATCGAACATGCCTTCGATGTGGAAGCCTGCGCCTGGTTCAACGATGAAAATGCCTTGCTTTATGATTTCATCGGGTAACCAGCGATTGTTTGAGAAGGTGTACTCCAGCTTATTACGATAGTAGAAGGTTTGTTCCGAGCCAAGGATGGGGTTTATTTTCTCCAGGGTAATCCCTCCAATGCGTTCAAGCGTATCGACTACCTGCTTCTGTTTCCATTTGAGTTGTTCGGAATAGGGTAGATGTTGCCATTTGCATCCTCCACATACGCCAAAATGTTCGCAAAGAGGCTCTACACGTAGTGGGGAAGGTTTTTTCAGGGATACCACTCGCCCTAATAAATAGTGACTTCTTTTTTTAGTAACCAGAATATCAACTATATCGCCTGGAATAGCCATGGGAACAAAAACAACCTGGTCATCCACCCTGGTCAGTGCTTTGCCTTCGGCGGCAATCTCGGTAATTGCTACATCGCTTAAAATAATAGGCTGCTTTTTTTTACGCCCCATTCCCTAACTTATTTGGCCGCAAAGATAAGTTCCTTGCGGATGAGTTACAAGTGCCATATGGTAGGAGAGTTAAAAAGTGTGCTGTAATAAGGCGTAGGCAAAGTAGTAAAGGCGGTGGTTAATTCAATCAAAAACTTTGTACCCGGAGCCGGAATCGAACCGGCACAAGATTGCTCTTACTGGTTTTTGAGACCAGCGCGTCTACCTATTCCGCCATCCGGGCAAAAGAACGCTCGACAAAAGTAAAATAATGTTTTGAACTCTCCAAATGTAGCGTGGCAATTTATCCATTTACGCATAAAGCATCATTCAGGGCAATGATTGCTTTTGTATAATCCTCACGGTTAATTACGAACTGTATGCTAACCTGACTCAACGACTGTGAAATGCTTTCGACATTGATGTTGTTGTTGGCCAATGTTTGTGCAGCTTTTGCTAGAATGCCTGGTTTGGCAATATTGGTACCCAGGGCACAGACAATAGCAACATTTTTTACCGTGATTTTGTGAAAACGTTTTTCTAAATCGCTGATGAGTTCAGGATACACTTCATCTTCCCAGATTACGGTCGTAATGCTATTAGCATTGGATGATTTGAGGATATAGCTGATGTTGTATTTCTTGAAATATTCCATGATAGCGTAATCGAAACCAACTTCGCCTACCATAAAAGGGTCATGCACTTCAATGGCCGTAACTTTGTCGGATCCTGTGACGATTTCTATTTTCGATTCTTTGCTTACATAGTCTTTGGAGATGAGTGTTCCGGGATGTTCGGGTTCAAAAGTGTTTTTGATACGAATGTTTATCCCGGCAATTTCGAGTGGTTTTGAGGCTTTTGGATGGATAGCCTCCATTCCGATGTCGGCCAGCTGGTCGGCTACATTATAGTTGGTATAACCAACCACGATCGATTTGTCGACTCCTACCAGCTTGGGGTCGGCAGAGGAAAGGTGAAACTCTTTATGAATGATAGCTTCGTCGGCTTTGAGTTCAACGGCAATCTTGCTAAAAGTAACTTCCGAATAGCCACGGTCAAATTCGCGCATGATACCTTCGGTACCCTTGGTGTAGCCTGTGGCTATGCAGAGTACCTTTGAAAAATCGATCCCTTTAAAGGCATTGTGAATACGTTGGTCGATGGTTAGGTGTTCAGGGTCATTAAATCCGCAAAGGTCGATAAATTGAGCGTTGATATTGTTGTTTTTAAGAATATTTACCGAATTGAAGGCCGAGTGAGCTTCGCCAATAGAGGCTAATATCTCTCGTGCTGCCAATAGTATGTCTTTCTTGGCTATATAACCCGTAGCCAATACATCGGCAAGGCTATTCAGATAGTTTTTGGTCTGTAATATGCGGGTTTTAATGAAATGGTTGGCTACATTGAGGTCGAGGCCTATGTTTACAAAACCTTCGTTGATAGCTATAAGCTTTTCGAGCAGCTCGGCCAGTGCAGCGTTGTAATCTTTCCCTTCGGCAAATAATGCATAAATACCAGGCTCCTTAGTTTTTTTGTGTTCCAGCAGCCAGTTGGTGACATTGTTATAAGCCGACACGACAAAAACTCGATTGTAGTAATCGCCGGGTTTGCGGTTCCCAATAATGATATTTTTTAATACCTGGTCGAACTGCGACATCGAAGTTCCACCAATTTTTTCAACCGTCAACATTGTATACGCGATTGTTAAATTTGGCTGCAAAAATATATTTTTCAGAACTACTTAACAAAAAAATATAAAAAAAAGGATGCCCTGTGGTAGAGCATCCTTTTTGGGGAAAAGTATGGTAATATTAGTATCCCGGATTTTGTTTCAAATTGGGATTGGCATTTAAATCGGAGGAGGGGATGGGGAAAAGGTCGAGATGGCTTGGGGTGGCTGTACCTTCTTTGACCTTACCTTTCCAGGGCCAGATATAGCTGCCGCCTGAAAACTTCCCGAACCGTATCAGGTCGGTACGGCGGTGTCCTTCCCAGTAAAGTTCGCGGGCTCGTTCATCGAGGATAAAGTCGAGGGTGAGTTGAGCATCGGTAATATTTCCAATGGTTTGTCCATTGTAAGCGCGCGTACGTAAGGCATTTACATATTCAAGGGCTTTGCTTCTGCTGCCTCCAGCACCACCACGCAATGTTGCTTCAGCATACATCAGGTATACATCAGCCAGACGGAACATCGGGAAGTCGGTGTCTACATAATCGGGATGTGCATGAGGTGCAGGATCGCCTGTTGAGGTAACATTTTTAAACTTCTTAATAGCATAACCATCGGTAAAGGTACCAACGTCATTGATTTCAAGATTCTGGCCGGCGGTATGGAACATGGCACGCGAGTCGCGTGTGTCGATGGTGTCGCCATCGTTATAAAATTTTTCAACAAAGGCTTTTGTGGTACGGGTACCCCCCCATCCTCCGCCAACACCAAATTCTGCAGGATTCATGCTGCCTCCTATAGCGGCATGAACCAAATACACCATTCCGCCCCAGGTACGGGTGTGCAAGCCATCGAAATTGATGGCAAAGATAATTTCAGGACTTTTATCGTTATCGGCACAGAACAGATGACCATATACGGGCTGCAGGCTATATCCGGCATCAATCACTTTCTGGGTGTAGGTAATCACTTTATCGTAGTGTTCTTCGCCAGTGTAAACTTTGGCATTGAGGTACAACTTGGCAAGCAGGGTCCATGCAGCAGCTTTGTCGGCACGTCCATATTCGTTTTTACGGGCATCAATAAGATCGCTTTCACATTCGAGTAGCTCTTTTTCGATGTATTTAAAAAGGTCTGTCAGGCTAATCTGTTTTGGGAAGAAGCTACCCACCTTATCTTTTTCGGTTACAAAAGGCATGTTGCCGAAAAGATCGATACCGTGCCAATAGGTAAGTGCACGCAGAAAACGAGCTTCGGCTTTATAATGACGCAGTTCTGCTTGTTCTGCTGCCGATAGCTTGGGGGCATATTCGTCGCAGTGGCTGATAAAGTCGTTGGCCAGTGTAATCTGATACATAATCCTGTAATACATGGCCGTAATGAATACATCGGAGGGTGTCCACGTGTGCCAGTGAAAATCTTTAATAGTGGCATCGTTCCATGCAATAATGGCTTCGTCGGTAGTTAACTCCTGACAGTTCCAGTATTGCCGCAGATAGTTCGAAAAGCCTTCGTCAATACCCGAGATATCAGGATCACCGGCAGGACCCTGTTGCCCCGTCAGCGCATAACCCCCATAGATTTTTGCAAGGGCTTCCTTAAATGCCAGCGTGTCCTTGAAAACTTTATTGGTTGTCGTCACATTTTTGTCCAATGGCTCCGTATCAAGGTCTTTTAAACATGAGGTGGTTATAAGTACCATCCCCATCAACAATAGACTTAAAATTTTATATTGCTTTTTCATAATCTTGTCAGTTTTAATATTCAACGAATCAAACTTAACTTAGAAGGTAAGATTTATCCCCAACTGGTAAATTCTTGGACGTGGATAAATATTGTTATCGATACCGCCATCTACCTCCGGATCAATACCCGAATAATCGCTGATAACAAGGGCATTCTGAATTATGGCTGAAATTTTTAGGCTACCCTTGCCGATAATATTTGGAAAAGTGTAACCAAAGCTAATATTGTCGATGCGGAAGAAAGAAGCGTTTTCAACATAGTAGTTAGACCAATACTGGGGTACTTCAAAGTTTGTTTTCAGCACCGACGCATGGACATTGTTGATGTAACCGGTCGGATTGTAAATATTCTGGTATGTTCCCTGGTTGGAGGCAATGTTGTTGTACACGTAATTACCGATGTTAGCCCGTGCCGATAACGAGAAATCGAAGTTTTTGTATTGTACACGGGTTGTAAAGCCAATGGTATATTTGAGATCGGGGGTGTGATAATGAACTTTAATATCTTTGCCCGTAGTATCTTTTCGATACGCTCCTTCAATGGGACGTCCCAATGAATCGTATTGCTGTTCAAACATATAGAACGAACCCCGAGGTTTCCCCAGCGAGTTGATTAATATACGGTTTCCAACGCCCCCACTGATAAAACCGAACTCATCGCCGGCATAGGTACTGTCCATGCGTGAACGTAGTTGTGTAATTTTATTGGTATTGTATGCGAAATTAGCCCCAACTTCCCAAACGAAATCTTTTGTAGAAATCACACGTGCATTGATCGAGGCTTCAAAACCTTTTATTTCCAGAGTACCTACGTTGGTATAGATGTAGTTGGCAAAGTTGGTACCTGCTGGTACGGTGGTATAATTAAGCAAGTCTTTTGAATTACGTTTGTAAATATCGAAAGTACCAGTGATGCGGTTATTGAGGAATCCAAAGTCGAGCCCAGCATTGTATGTACTGGTTTCTTCCCATTTAATATTGGCATCATAGGCGTTGGGACGCAGGGTGTAATAGAACTGGTTGCCAAACTGGTACATGGCGTCGTCGTAGCTACGTTTGTAGGTGGAAAGGTAGATGTAGTCACGCAGGTTACCACTGGCTATGTTTTGTTGACCAGTAACCCCGTAGCTCAATCGTAGCTTAAGTTCACTCAGTGCTTTGATATCACGCAAAAAAGGTTCTTTATTGAGGCTCCATGCCAGGGCTACTGAAGGAAACAACCCCCAACGTGTATCGGGCGAGAATCTTGAAGTTCCATCCTGGCGTACGGTAACAGTTACCATGTAACGTTCGAGCAAAATGTACTGGAGTCGTCCGAAGAATGAAATTAGCTGAAGTTCCGTAGCCGTCGAGGTACTATCGTTTTTGACAGTGCGATCGAAATTGGTGGAATAATAGTAATGATCTTCATAGAAGTTTTGCCACGAATAACCTCCCATGGCGCTTATCTGGCTCGAAATAGCCGGGATTTCCTTGTTGTAGTTAAGGTAGATGTCGAGTAGTTTGTTTTTAAAGTTGTCTTTATATTCTGCTTTTCTACCCAGGTTCGATTGGAACGTCCACGAAGCAGTTTTTGGTAGGTTGTCGTGCCCATCTTTTTTCTGATAGTCGAGACCTAAATTAACGTTTACATGAAGGTCGGGGAGGAAATGTACCTTGTAGTCGAGCTCGATATTTCCAATCATCTGCATGGTGTTGGATTTATTGTCTGCCAACTCAGCCAGTGCAACAGGATTGGCTGTAGCAATGGTAATAGGATTCCCGCTTGGCTGTAACCAGGTATAGTATCCACCCCAGGGGATGTAGCGTGCTGAAGTGTCGCGTACTGGATGGGTAGGGTCGAAGGCAACAGCAGCGCCCAGCGATCCTGCATTGCCCCAGTTGTTGTTGAAGTATATGCCTTTGGCATTGGCATTCACCTTCAAATGATCGTCGAATAGGGTGGGACTGATGCCCAGCGATAGCGAGGAACGTTGCATGTCGGAATTAATGATTGTTCCTTGTTGATCGGTATACCCAAGCGAAGCGCGAACGGGTACATTGACAATCGACCCTGAAAGGCTAACGTTGTGATCGTGCGTGATAGCATTACGGGTGATTTCATCCTGCCAGTCGGTATTGGCAGTTCCCATTAGCGCACGTGCTTTACTATATTTAATGGAATCGGTAGCCGAACGACGTACCAACTCATTTAGCAGATTGCGGTATTCACTGGCCGAAAGCACGTCAATCTTTTTGGGTAGTGTGTTGATACCTACTGTTCCATTGTAAGTTACCTGAAACTCCTTCGACCCTTTTTTGGTAGTAATCAGAATCACCCCATTCGATGCGCGTGCACCGTAAATGGCTGTAGCTGAAGCGTCCTTCAGTACGGTAAATGACTCAATGTCGTTGGGGTTAATCAGGTTGAGATTTGAGCTGGTAACGGGTACACCATCGATAACCAACAGCGGATCGTTGCTGGCATTGAGCGATGAACCACCACGAATACGAATCGTGGCCGAGGTACCGGGTTGTCCACTGCTGGGAGTAATTACCACCCCTGCCGATTTCCCGGTAATGAGTTCGGATGTATTGATAGCTCCCCGGTTAAAATCTTTTGCGGTAACAACCGCAACCGAACCTGTGGCATCCGATTTTTTTACTGTACCATAACCGATTACCACAATTTCTTCCAGCGCTGTCAGGCTTTCTCGCATCGATATGTTAATTTGCGACGCATCACCTACCGTAACCTCTTGCGTTTCGTATCCCACAAATGAGATTACCAGTACATCCCCCTTTTGGGCATTGATTCGGAAATTTCCATCGGCGTCGGTAAGAGTTCCTTGTTGGGTTCCCTTCAACACCACACTTGCACCAACAACTGGTGCACCACTTTTCTCCTCCGTTACTTTACCCGAAATGGGCGCACGTTGTGCATGGAGTGCAACCATGCCTAGCGCAAATACGAATAGCGTGAGTAGTTTCTTAGCTTTCATATAAACATGTTTTAATTGTTTGTGATTGTAGGATAAAGTTATTCCCGCCATTCATGCTCAACAATAAAAAAAATATTTTTTTTGAAGAGATAAATTTGATTTTTATTAAAAAAATCAGAGCAAACCTTTGATTGCAAACGTTTGCAGTGTTTTTTTACATTATGATGTATAGTTGGAAGAGTGTAATAAATTTTTCATGATTGTTGGTGTTTTCTCTTGAAAAAGTTATATTTGAATTATGTTTAATTAAAAACATTAACCGTATGAAAAAGCTCTTATTAACTTGTGTAGTGTTATTTGCTATGGCCATTGGAGCACATGCAAATTACACATTAAACGAATCGCAGCTAAATCAGGCTTTTGCTAATGCAACAGAGATTCAGCTGGTAAATCTCCTCGAGAATCCAGCTGCTTTAAATCTGGCAGGTGCTAATACCTTCTTTGTTGCTTCGGATAAAAATGCCATTGTTGCTGCGGTACTTGCTTTCTTCCTTGGGGGTATTGCTATACATCGTTATTATCTCGGCACAAAAGGTGTCATGTTCTTTTATTACTTCTGTACCTTTGGGGGGATATTTGGTATAGTACCCTTCGTAGATTTTGTTGTGTTGCTCGTTGAAAGTAATGATATCAGTAAGTATTGTAACAATGAAAAATTCTTGATGTGGATGTAAACAAAAAGGGGGGATTTCCCCCCTTTTTCATTTCTTTCGAAGAAATCCTATGAGGAAACTCTATTTTTTTAGAATCGGTTGATTAGTTTTTTAATTTCTCTTTGATAGCTACGATAAACAAATTTTTTCGGTTTTGATTTTCAGCTTGCGTAATTTCATTGAGTCGTCTTAATCCTCCGTAATAAAAAGCATACAATAGCCCTCCACCAAGCGAATACCCCGAAATGTAGTATCTGTTAATAAAAAGAAATATACCAAGGGTTAATGAGCCTGAACAGAGAAGAAAACTTGACACGCCTTCTACCCAATACCCAGCCATAATTTGTCCACTACCGGGGATGAAGCGGCTAAGCCATTCTAACTTTTTGGCATTCAACAATTTGGGCGGTTTGTTCAATAGTGTAATGAGCTCATTTTTTAATGTATCCGAAAAAAAAGACGAGTTTTTTACCAAGGCTGAAGCTTCTTGCCATCTCTCTGTGTAGCAAAGGTTTAATAATTTTAACAGCTCGTAATTTCTCCTTTCAGTATCATCCATTACAGTTGTGTCGCAATTATCGAGATATACCTGTGCTTCATCGTAAAATCCATCCATGTAGCTATTCAATGCCAGATTGAAGTCGATAAGCGATTTAGTGTGCTTTTCAAGATTGATTCGCGGGATGGATAGGAGTATATTGGAAGAATAGCTGTAGTTTCCTTTTTGCTGAAATGCCTTGGCTTCTATAAATAAAGCAGAATGTTTAAGTTGGGGGTTGTCCGAAAAATACAAATAGCGCTCACATGTAATAGTGGCCTCATCAAAAAGCCCCTGATTGTATAATTCTTTAGCTTTCTCAACCAGCCATTCGTAGTCCTGTGCGGTTATTGGATTATTGATAAACATTACGCACAGCCACATGCAGATAGTACTGAATGTCCTGCTTACTCTTGTCATCTATTCGATTGTTGAGATATTTTCCCAGGTAATAACTTCCATAAATGTTTCCACCATAAAATATGGCAGTGGTGGTAAGCGCTGAAACAGAGTAAAAGTTGTTCCATCCTTTTTTCACAATGATTTCCGTTGCTATGCTTGCTAATATTCCTACAGTAAGAAACGAAGTAATGGCCTGACCTTTTTTGCCCAGATACCATTTTCCACTTCCGGGAAGAAAAGTTGATAGTATTGCAGCTTTTGTTGGCGATTTGCGCTTCTGGAATAACATTTTGCTTGTGTTTTCCAATCCATTAATTTCATTGCCAATAAGGTAATTGTTTGGGTTTAAATCTTTTACGAATTTTTGATAATTTTTAATATCACCTTGATAGAGAGAAATTCCAGCCCGGCAGAGATTGTTTAAATCTTTGATGGCCTGCGAAGTGTTTTTTATGGTTTGGGCTATGCTATCGGATAAAGAAACCCTGTTGTTGTATAAAGAGGAAATTAAAGCAAAAAAACGTGCTTTGTTGTACAGGCTGTCAGGCATTTGTACTTTTAAAAGGTAGCTGGTTGCGCTGTCGAGTTGTTGAAGCTGATAATATGCATATCCACGAAAAAACACTACTGAATCGATTTGCCTAGTACAATTTTGCTCTTTCAGCATGAATGAGGAGAGGATCAGACTTTCATTTACTTTTTTTGAATCGATTAGATGCTTTAGCAAACGTAAATCCATTGAACAATCGAACTGGGCAATGGCCGATATGTGTATGGCAAGGATGCAAAACAATATTAGTAAACGACTGCTCTTCATTTGTATCGCGAAGTTTCTTCGTGAACTTTCCCATCCGACGGATTTATTTCATCAGGCTCAAGATCGGCAAAACTAATTCTATTGCAACGGGTTAAACGGTCGGCTGAGCAAAATACACCTTTTACAAGGCCAAATTCGGCAATAAGATTTTTGCTCATGGCAGAGCAAGATGGCGAAAATCCACAGGTTGCCGATATTTGTGGGGAAACAAATTTTTGGTACAGATACATTAAACTTGCTGCCCCGAGATTTAAAGGATTATATTGATGGTACCAGTGTGTACTCCTGGAAAAACCAAATACTGGTTTTCTTGTAACATCACGAATACCTTCGGTTGGTTTGTTCAGAATGAGTTGAGCATCGGAAACAGGTTGTCCTTGCACCTGCATGCATATTACGAGTAATAACAATAATACTCTCATTGTTGGGTAATGATTTTGGCGTTCGACGGGATGGTAAACTCAAAATAGGGACTTTGAGCACTCATACCAATCCTGTAATTTGAATATTCTTTTTTTAGGACAATCGAATCAGATTTTACATAGGTGATTTCGACAATTCGAGCAGGTAGGAAATAACTGCCATACATTGAATAACCAGAATAATAGATTTTTTTCTCACATCGTCCTTTTGAATATAAGGCCATGTATACGGGTAGATCGTTCTGGTGTGCTAATACAATTTTTTCAGCATTGTCTTTTATATTGGCACGCTCTGGCAGCCATTCGGTAACAATGTAATCTTTGTCCTTTTTCTGGCTGACCAGTTTATATCCCATTTCCTTAAGTCCTAAATCACTATACCTCTCTCTTAAGAAAAGATAAATATTATCATTACTGGTTGCAAAAAAGATTCCTCTCTTAAATACCACTGTATTCGACTTGGGATCATAAAACGAGGCTTCCCCTTTATTGTTTGTAATAGAAATTAGTTCAGTAGGATAAGTGTAATGAGTAATCATTCGCCCTTCATCGTATTTGAAGAATATATCTGCTTTTATCACTACTACCTTTTGATTCGTTAGAGTTTTCGACTCCAACTGAAATGAAATATTATTGGCAGGTTGTGCCAGCCAATAAATCCACATCATTAATAACCACATAATCAAATTTTTGGGTTAATCATTTGCTTTAAATATTTCTTCTGACTTTCTGTTAGTTCTTTGTTATTCACAATCTCATCTAAAAGCCTGGTTTGATAAATTTTTGCTTCATTCTCCTTATGCAAGCAAGTGAGAATTTTTTGATGAAGTAACCCGAATATTATGTTACCTGGGAACAAAGATATTAATTGTGTTGAATATACATACGCTTGTTTATAATCTTCTTCTATTTCGAGATAAATCTTAACAAGAAAGTAAAGCCCTTCTGTTCGAACAAAAATTGAGGGGCTGGTAGTACATTGTTTTAACAACGTTAGCCCCAGCGTATCGGAAAAGCACTGAAACGATTTACTGCGAAATAGTAAAGGATATTTTCGATGTGCCTTGGCGCCTAAGTAGTTCATCAGGCCCTGCATTAGATGTTGTTCATCTCTGTTCGAAAACTGATGGAAATATGACTTGTAGTTATCGGCCAGATTAACAGCTTGTTGATAGGCTTTGATGTATTGATGATTGAATAGCATTAACCTGAGTCTGAATGCTTCAAAATAGATTTTCAAAGAATCAGGCATCGTGCGATTGGTTTCGTAGAGAACTATGTTGGCAAAACACTGGGATAAATATGTCTTGTCGTTAGTGGAGAGTAGCATCCACCATTGGTAATACATTCGCCAGAGATAATAGTTGCCTGAGGGAAGGTTAGAATTCAGCGCATTGTATGCTCGAGTAAACTGAAAATTGTAAAGATGACTAAAGTAACTCTGTTCAAGAGTGTGAACAGTATTGTCAGGATTCTGGCTTTTTCCCTGAAATTGAAAAAAAAGTGCTATAAAAATAAGGAGGAAGGATTTATAAAGTATTGCTATTGGGGTTATTACTGGTGTAGGCATATTAAAAGTTTGTTTTTTTGCGTCATGGTTAAGACTCAAATATACTTTGCAATATTTTTTTCATGCTTTTCAAGTGCCGGGAACGTTTCTGTATCGCTTATTTCTTAAATTTTAGAAATTTTTCTAAAAAACTAGTGGAACACGCAGGTTTTGAGTTACTTACATATAGGTAATTGCGAGAATGATATTTCATCCTTATTATGAATACTACCATACCTGCTCGTTTTATCCGAAAATAATCCATAGATTTTTATGCATGCTTATGCATAAGCTATAGCTAACCCATTTCAATTTTTAAAAATACAAAAATCTTTGATATAAGGTGTTCATTTGAAAAAATAGTACCTGCGTGGAATAGAAGAGAATCTGGCGATTGCAGAAGTGTTGATTCAGACGTGCTACTGGGATAGTAAAAAAAACAAAGGCCAGAAGTTAACTTCGTGGCCTTTGTCCTATCGTATTTACGGTAAGCCGTTATTCAGTTTTTTTCTTTTTAACAAGAGCCAGCATTACCACACCAAAAATTAGCATCCCAATACCCGACCAGAGATTAATGTTGATTTGAAAAGATTTTTGGTACATGGTCGGATCCGACAGGGTAGCCAGCCCATAAATAGTCAGTACAATACCCATTAGGGTAAACATTAAACCAATTGGATATTTAATATCGAGTCCCATAGCAATTTATATTTTAATTTACCAGAACATGATTGTAAGAATAGTAACCAGCACAAGTACCAGTATGGCCAGCGAAGAAGAACGTTTGTACCAGGGTACATCCATTTCTTTCAGTTTGGGCGTAAGCGAGTAAACCAGTCCTACCAGCTCTTCATCCGATTTTACTTTAGGTGTGAGCAAAGAAAGAACAACGGTAACAATAGCACTGGTGCTGAATGCGAAAATGGCAGTCCAGAAGTTTTGTGCCATTTCTACTGGGTAAACATGCAAGATGGTAATCCAACCACCTTTAACCAGCGTGTTAGCTCCTTCGGGTGCAGTTAATCCATGGTGCAGCAAAGCAATAAAGAAACCAGCTAAAAGTCCCGTAAATGCAGCATGACCAGTAGCCCGTTTCCAGAACATGCCCAGGAAAATTACGGCAAATAGCGGAGCATTGATCATGGAGAAAATTGTTTGCAGGAAGTCCATAATGTTGCCAAACAAGCTAGCCAGATAGGCAGCGGCAATACTTACCAATACTCCAAAGATGGTGGCCATGCGTCCGACTTTCAGATAGTGTTTTTCATCCGCTTCTTTATCTTCTGTTGTAGGACGAATGTAGCTTTGATAGATATCATAGGTCCATACGGTGTTGAATGCAGAGATATTACCTGCCATCCCCGACATAAACGAGGCCAATAGGGCTGTGATACCCAATCCAAGTACCCCCGATGGAAGATATTGTTTCAGCAGAGCAATAATGGTATAGTCGTAAATGGGCTGTCCTGCTTCATTTTTGGGTAGTGAAAAGTTGGCCGATGGATCGTTCATCAGCGCTAAAGCTACCATACCGGGTAAAATAATCAGGAAGGGAACAAACATTTTAGGGATAGCACCAATGAGTGGCGTATTACGGGCAGCAACTGTCGATTCGGCAGCCATGGCACGCTGTACTATCAAGAAGTTGGTGCACCAGTAACCGAACGATAATACAAATCCTAAACCGGCCAGAATGCCATACCACTCAACCCCAAGAGGATTGCCTGTGGCTGTTCCCGTGTATTTCCACATGCTGGTGTAAGCATCGGGCGCAAAGCCATTGGCGGTAGCTACATTTCCCAGGCTTTCTTTTAAGCCCGCCCAACCGCCTACATGATGCAAGCTCAAAAATACTACTGGCAGTAAGCCTATGACAATGATGAAAAACTGCAATACCTCGTTGTATATAGCCGATGAAAGTCCGCCTAAGTAGGTGTATGCCAATACTATGACAGCAGAAAGCATAAGGCTGATATGGAAATTCCATCCCAGCACTTTTTCCATCAAAATAGCCAGGGCATACATCGATATACCCGACGAGAGTATAGTCATTACGGCAAAGAGTATAGCATTCAGCCCGCGTGTTTTTTCGTCGTACCTAAGTTTTAAATATTCAGGTACCGACCGGGCTTTCGATCCGTAATAAAAAGGCATCATAAATAGAGCAAGAAAAACCATGGCCGGTATTGCCCCAACCCAATAAAAATGGGTGGTGAGCATGCCATACTTGGCACCACTGCCTGCCATTCCCATCACTTCTAATGCCCCCAGATTCGTTGAAATGAAAGCTAATCCAGCAACCCACGCAGGCATCGACCGACCGGCTTCAAGAAAGGCATTGGCCCCTTTCATGAATTTCTTCAGTGCCCATCCGATACCTAACACAAATGCAAAATAGATTATCATTACCAGATAATCTATCCAAGCCAATTGAAACGTCATCTCCATAATCTTAAATCTTAAGTAAGTAAGTTAGTTAAACATTTTATTTATATTTCAAAACTGAAGCCTTTGCTGGTAAGTATTTCATATTTCTCCCGATTGAAACGATAAAGATAGGCGCCTTTTTTTGAATTTTCTTTATCCTTTTCATCAAGTTTGTCGAGCAGGTTCATCGAAAGAATTTTTTTTCTAAAGTTTCTTTTGTCAAGAGGCTGCATCAATATTGCTTCATAAAGGCTTTGTAGTTGGGGGATAGTAAATTTCTCTGGTAACAGTTCAAATCCTATGGGTTGTGTGCGGCATTTCCTTCTCAATTTGTTGATAGCGGTTTGTACCATCTGATCGTGATCGAAAATCAATCGCGGATAGTCCGATACCTTAAACCATTGTGCTCCATTGCGGCGAACAATCTCACGGTCGTAATCGTTGATTTTTATCAAGGCATAGTAGGCTACCGAAATAACCCGGTCTACAGGATCGCGATGAACATCGCCAAAGGTGTATAATTGCTCAAGATATACATCGGTGAGACCGGTTAGGATGTATAAAACTCGTTTTGAAGCGTCGTCGAGACTTTCTCCCTCCTGGACAAAACCGCCCATCAACGACCAATCACCCTTCTGAGGTTCTATGGGACGACGTACTAACAATATCTTTAAATCTTCATTATCAAAACCAAATACTATACAATCGACAGCAACCAGATGTTTCGTAGCTGAGTAGGTGGCTATATAATCCATGCGTTATGTATTGGATTTGTGCAAAAATATGCAAAAAAAAGATTGACAAATGTATAGAAAAAAGCAATTAATTTATTCATTCGAAAATATTTTAATGTTTTTAATGGTCGGATGGAACCCACATGTGATGAGTTTCCTACACATAGGCAAGTACAAAAATGATAAATATTCATACTCGTTTGTGAATACTGCTATACATGCTCGTTTCATAATCCAAAATTGTTTAATTGACAATTTCTTCCTAACCTCGAGTGATTACACTTTATGTGAAACATTCATTAAAATGTTTCATTACCTGCATAACAAATCGAGTAAAAGACCTCTAAAAGTACCTGTGCATGCCGCATGGCGGATCAATATGATTTTGCTCATCTATACGATTTTTTCCATATGTCACCTTTAAGTAGGGTATTATGAATGGTTCCAAACCCATAAATTTTGCGGATAGGTAAGCTTCTTGGCTATTTAATCAGATACAACAATTGATGCACTTTGAATAGTTTGGCAAAACATGGGGGAATTAGAATCTTCAGCGATCAGGTATACATTCCTGGTTCTTTTTGCTTTAATTAGAAAATCAGCACGTTAAGCTTCGAATACAAAATTTAACCTTTTTGATACATTCTTAGTGTAGTTTTAACACATACCCTCCATAAGATTTACAAAAATACCCACGGTTGGGTAAGGAGTGCTATAATTTTGAAATGCGTTTAACATTTTTACTAACCAATTAAACCAAAAACTATGAAGACAAAAGTTTTCTTTTCCACATTCATGTGGAAGTGTGCGGGTGCCTTGATGTTGATAGCCCTGCTTGGTTCCTGTAGTCGGAACGAAGATGAAACAGTGTTGGTGCACAACCCTTCACTAAAACTTACCAACGGATGGGGTAACGGGGTGAACATTCAACCCTCGTATTACAACAATGGGTATCCTAATTTGGGAACCAGTCTGATGAAGCAGCAGACCAAAATTAAGACGGTACGTATCGAGATTGAGCCCGACAAGGTTACTCAGGCCAAATCGTGGATTAAGGAGCTTAAGTCGGCGGGTTATAATTTGATATGTACCTACCATAAGGCATCTGTGCTGGGCACCGACAGCAAAAGTGAGCTGATAGCTGCTGCTAACTGGTGGAAGACTAATTATGCTGCGCTGGCTGCCAATGGCTCGTTTACCATCAATCTGATGAATGAATGGGGCAGCCATAACGTTTCGGCTGCTACGGTGGCGCAATATTACAACGAGGCCATTGCCATTGTACGACAGGTGTATAGTGGATACATTATCATTGACGCTCCGGGATGGGGTCAGGAAAGTGCTACTCTGGCTGCCGCTGTTAAGGGTTACAATACTGGTGGAGTAAAAATCAATGATACCAAGATTGTTCTCTCGATGCACATATATCCTGGAGCATGGAATCAAGCTAAAAACCGTTGGGTAAATACTTCCGATATTGACGATCTGGCTTCGGCTGGGCGTCCATGTATTATTGGTGAGTTTGGTAATGGCGGTAGCGGCAGTTGCGATTGGTCAGCAGTGGTCGATTATGCCAAAAGTAAGGGTTGGACTATCCTTGGATGGTGCTGGAATGGCGATGGTGGTAGCATGAATATGGTAACCCCCAGCTGGGCTCAAAACCCTACTGCTACTTCCTTCTCCCTGAGTTCCTACTTCTCGGTGGTTTATAATAAGTTGTAAACTTTTTCATAAGGTGTAGGTGTACGCCCTGCTCAAAGCGGGGCGTTTTTTAATCGACTTTTAATAAAGGTTCCTGTTGACTCAGGCAATGCAATGTGCCAAAACCTGTCACAATAAAAGAACAGTCAATATCATATATCGTTCGAGTGGGAAAAGCTTGTTCTATAATCTTCAGGGCAATGTTGTCTTCTTTACAGCGAAAAACAGGAACCATTACCCCACTATTGCAAATGTAAAAATTGGCATAGGATGCAGGTAAGCGTTGCCCTTGATAAACAACAGGATGAGGCATGGGAAGTTCAATAATATTGAGCTGACGACCATTGATAAGCCTGGCACTTTTTAGTCTTTTTAGGTTATCCTGTAAGGGGGCATAATTGTCATCACTGGTTTTCGATTCTATTGTCGCTATTACCGTATCTTCATTCACAAATCGGCAAATGTCGTCTACATGGCCATCGGTATCGTCGCCTACAATCCCATCACCTAACCAGAGAATTTGATCAACACCATAATATTCGCGCAGGTATTCTTCAATTTTTGCCTGCGATAAGTGGGGGTTTCGGTTAGGGTTGAGCAGGCAAGCTTCTGTTGTAAGCAAAGTGCCGGCACCATTAAAGTCGACCGAACCACCTTCCATAATGATGCCCGGCCGAAAAGTTTTTAATCCCAGCTGTTGGGCTATAAATGCGGGTACTCCATTGTCGAGATGGCTTGGATATTTATTTCCCCATGCGTTAAATTCCCAATCGACGATGACTTTTGGCTCTTTCTTATTTTGGGGTATCAAAAAGGCGGGGCCATGATCACGGCACCATACGTCGTTAGTTGCATACACAAACAGCTCAATCGACGACATATTGGCGCCGGCGGCTTGAATCATTTCACTGGCACGACGAGCTTCCTGGGCTGATGGAACCAATATGCGTACCTTTTCGGAACGTGCGATATAGCTTATAAATTGGCAATACGAGGGATATATTTTGTCAAGTGTTGCTAAAAATGAATCATCTCGATAAGGCCATGTAAGCCAGGTAGCCTCATGAGCAGTCCATTCTGCAGGGAAAAAGTAACCTTGTTGCTTAGGCGTTGGATTCGTCATCGAGGTATCGTTTTAATATGGGATGATAGGTGTCAATCCGGCGATCACGTAAGAAAGGCCATACCGTACGGTAATGCTGAATCTGGTCAAGGTCGATGGTTATTACCTGTACCTCTTCTTTGTCGTGAGGTGCCTGGTATATGATAGCGCCAAAAGGATTGCTCACGAACGAACCACCCCAGAATCGTGTGACTGCTTCTTTACCTACCCGATTGACTGACACTACAAAAACCCCATTGGACACTGCATGAGAACGTTGTATCAGCTGCCATGCCTGGTATTGTTCGGTTTCAGTCTCTGGGGTGCTCTCCAGTTCCCAACCTATGGCGGTGGGATAAAAAATAATATCTGCTCCCATCAGACTGGTAATTCGTGCAGCTTCGGGGAACCACTGGTCCCAGCATATCAGCACACCAATATTGGCATAGCGAGTACGAAAAATACGATAGCCCGTATCGCCTGGCGTAAAATAGAATTTTTCGTAGAAACCTGGGTCATCGGGTATATGATTCTTCCGATAATATCCTAATATTGAACCGTCGGCATCGATCACCGCCGCCGAGTTATGAAAAAGCCCCCTTGCCCGTTGTTCAAAAAAGGGTACAATAACAACCACTTCATGGGTACGAGCAAAATCTTGCATTTGCTTAATAGTTGGACCATCTATCGGTTCTGCCAGAGCAAAGTGTTGATGATCCTCGGTATCGCAAAAGTATAAGGTGGCAAACAATTCCTGCAGACAAATGATTTGTGCACCCTGGCTCACTGCCTGCTTCATGTGGTTAAGGGTACGAAGTATGTTTTCCTGCTTGTTGGCTGTTGCCGTCAGTTGAATCAATCCTATTCTAACGGGTTGCATCTTGTTTTTCCGCAAAGGTAATAACTTCATTCCAAATATTGCAATCCCTTTATTTTTCTAATAATTTCAGGGTATTAAGATAAGCTTGCTTATATTTTTCAATTTCTTTCGGGTGTTTCATGGTGATAAAAGACTCAAATTTTCCTGTCATTTTCAAAACTTCCCCTTCTCGAGTTTTTACTCTTTTGATAATTTCTCTTTCCATGAAGGGGTCTGCTCCCATGGTAAGCAAAAGAGTGATCATGCTAATGCTTTTAGCTTCAAAAAGGGGGGTAGTAAATATACTATTATCGCTGCTACGGTCCTTGTAGTTCACATCAGCTCCTCTGGCTATCAGCTTATCGGCCAGATGTACATTATCCCCAATAACTGCCCACATCAATGTTTTGTTAAGTTGTTCAGAATCAAGCACAGCTTGAAAATTTTTTAGTTTAGGCAGTTTTTGTACCGCTTCAGGCAACTCCTCGAATTTATTCAGCCAAAGTTCCAATGTGGTTAGATTCTCAAGCTCGGAAAAAGAATCCGGCAACTTCGATAATTGATTGATGGCCAGAATTAGACGTGACAGATTTTTTAGTTCCCCGATATTTTCAGGTAATTCGGTAATTTGGTTGGCCATTAAATCTAAATCTTTCAGCTGCTGGAGGGATACGATTTCTTCATCAATTCGCTGTATTTCGTTTGCTTCAAGGGTTAGCACTTCAAGTTGGGGTAAGTGGTAAATAACTTTTGGTATATTTTTAAACCGATTAAATCCCAGATGTAGTTCCCGCAAATTTTTTAACCGGCTTAATTCTTCAGGTAGGTCGGTTAATTGATTATAACGTAAGCCCAATACTTCAATTTGCTCTGCGCAATCAATATAAGGAGTTAGCTTATCGATACGTTTGTGGTTGATTTTTAAATTAGTTACTTTGGTAATAGCATATTCATCGCGCAGTGACTCAATTTTATATTTTTGTCCCCATGCAATGAGTTTTTTTTGCCTGTGCTTTTTTCCCGTTAGAAACCAAAGGCCCATGTCAAAAAGTGTATTTCCCTGTCAAAGATAATTACTTTTTGATGGATATTTTCGTGTCGTTGTCTTAAATAATTATTACCAGTAATAGTTAATTGTCTGCTGAATAGTTGTAAATCGCTATCTTTGTACACTTTTTTACCATTATAAGTATGGTGGCCTTAAATGATATAGTGCTGAGTTTTGGTGGTTTTGAGCTGTTCAGGGGAGTTAGCTTTACCGTTCATCCAAAGGATAGAATTGGTCTGGTAGGAAGAAATGGGGCTGGAAAATCAACCTTACTACGCATGTTGGCTGGCCAATGTCAGCCCGATGCAGGGCAAATTACTTTTCCTGTCGACTTCAGGGTTAGCTATTTACCCCAACAATTGAGCGTGCACAATCAGTATACGGTAATAGAGGCAACGATGCAGGCCTTTGCCGACCTGATAAACATGCGTAGTCGTATCGAATACCTGCAGCAGCAGTTAGCCGAGCGAACCGACTACGAGAGTGATGATTATCAACGGTTAATTCACCAGTTGAGCGACCTTAATGAATTGTACCTATTAAGCGATGGTGAACATGCAAGAGGGCGTGCCGAAAGAACACTGGTTGGACTGGGATTTAACCCATCTGATTTTAACCGCCCTACTGCTACCTTTTCGGGCGGTTGGCGTATGCGTATTGAATTGGCAAAAATACTTCTTCAGCCTGCCCATTTGTTGCTCCTCGACGAACCTACCAACCATTTGGATATTGAGTCCATCGCCTGGCTCGAGGAGTATCTTGCTACTTATCCTGGCGCTGTTATTGTTGTTTCGCACGACCGCAAGTTCCTGGATACCGTTACCTCGCGAACGCTTGAATTATCGCTGGGCAAAATATATGATTACAAAGCTAATTACTCGCAATACCTTCAACAAAAAGCCGAACGACGCGAACAACAACTTGCTGCCTTTCAGAATCAGCAAAAACTCATTGCCGACACCCAGGAGTTTATCGAACGCTTTAGGTACAAAGCAACAAAAGCTTCTCAGGTACAGTCGCGCATCAAACAACTCGAAAAGCTTGAACGGATTGAGATTGAACCCGATGATGTCCGCAGTCTTAATATTCGTTTCCCTCAGCCTATCCCTTCTGGAAAAATCGTTCTTGAAGTAAAAAACCTTACGAAGGCTTTTGGTGAGCATGTGATTTTCAGCAATATTGATCTTACTATCGAACGTGGCGAACGTATTGCCCTGGTGGGCAAAAATGGCGAAGGAAAAACCACACTCTCGAAGATCATCGTTGGAGAACTCGAATATGAAGGCACAGTAAAGCTGGGTCATAATGTACGGGTGGGCTATTTTGCGCAGAATCAGGATGAACTTTTTGACGAGGAGCTTACAGTATTCGATACCCTCGATCGTGTGGCAGTGGGTGAGGTGAGAACCAAATTGCGCGATATCCTGGGCGCTTTCCTTTTTAGCGGTGATGATATATATAAAAAGGTAAAGGTGCTTAGTGGAGGAGAACGTTCAAGATTGGCAATCGCTAAGCTGCTGCTTGAACCTTATAATTTGCTTGTACTCGACGAACCTACCAACCACCTTGATATGCGTTCGAAAGATATTCTCAAGCAGGCTCTGTTAAATTATCAGGGCACCCTCATTGTCGTTTCCCACGATCGCGATTTCCTCGATGGCCTGGTCGACAAGATATACGAGGTAAGCAATCGAAAAATATTTGAATTTCGCGGAAGTATCTACGATTTTCTTCAAAAGAAAAAATTTAACTCCCTTCAGGAATTTCAGCATTCAACTTCTCAAAAAGTTTCTTCTAACATTCCACAAAGTTCTGAGAAAAAAGCGCTTTATTTTGAAAAAAAAGAGCTGGATAAGGAAATCAAGAAAATTCAACGCAACATTGCAGATACCGAGCAGTTGATTGGTGAACTTGAACGAAAGTTAGAGGAAATGAACCATATTCTTGCTACAACCCCGCCTACCGATGAGGAGTTTTTTATTTCATATCAGGAAATTCAGCATCGTATCGCAGAGCAAATGAATAGCTGGGAGAAATATCATACCTTGCTGGAGGAACTTCAAAAACAAAAGGACATTTTTCTTCAAAATAGTTAAATATGGCAAAATCGCAGGTTATTTATGGTATTCATGCAGTACTCGAGGCCATTCGATCCGGCAAGGAACTGGAAAGAGTTATCCTCAAAAAAGAGTTTACAGGCCCGGTTTTGGGCGAAATTTTAAAATATTGTCGCGATCATCAGGTGCCATATCAGTTTGTGCCTCCGGTACGACTCGATAAAATTACCAGTAAAAATCACCAGGGGGTCATTGCATTTCTTTCGCAAATAAGCTACCAACCCATTGAACAAATTGTACCACAGTTGTTTGAAGAAGGACAGACACCTTTTTTTCTTGTGCTCGATCATGTTACAGATGTAAGAAATTTTGGTAGCATAGCGCGAACAGCAGAATGTGCCGGGGTGCATGCAATCATCGTTCCGGAGAAAGGCTCTGCTCTTATAAATGCCGATGCTATAAAAACATCTTCGGGTGCTCTCCATACCATAAATGTATGCCGCGTGTCGAGTCTGATTGATTCAGTTAAATTTCTGAAAGATTCTGGAATATTATTATATGCTGCAACCGAAAAAGGTTCACAGCTCTATTTCGAGGCAGATTTAACTCAGCCATCAGCTATCGTCATTGGTTCCGAAGGGAAAGGTATTTCCCCCGAAATCCTTCGTCTATGTCACAGCCATATTCGTATTCCTGTTTTGGGCAAAATAAATTCCCTAAATGCAGCAGTAGCGGCCGGAATAATACTCTATGAAAAAGTCCGACAGCAGCTTTTGCATACTATAAAATAGCATTTGATGATACTACATTATTTATGCTATGTCCTATACATTTATTAAATTGCGGCTTCTAAAAAAATAACCGAATGAAAAACAAACTTGCTCAATTTCAGAAGTTTGCATTGTTCCCCTTGTCGTTTTTATATGGAATGGTGGTATGGGTACGAAATATCTTGTTCGATTTAAATATTCTACCTTCGAAAGAATACGATATACCTATAATCTCTGTGGGTAACCTAACTGTCGGTGGTACCGGCAAAACCCCACATGTAGAGTATTTAGTGCAATTACTTTCAAAAAAATTCGTTGTGGCAACGTTGAGCAGAGGATACAAAAGAAAAACTAAAGGTTTTTTTCTGGCTCACGAAAATTCCACTGCTGCTCAGATAGGGGATGAACCCTTGCAAATTAAGCGAAAATTCAAGAATGTCGCAGTAGCAGTCGATGCTAAGCGAACACGCGGTATTGAAAAACTGCAAAAACTTATCCCCGACCTTCAAGTAATTATCCTCGATGATGCTTACCAGCACCGATATGTTAAACCAGGCATTTCCATTTTGCTGGTCGACTACACACGAAATATCTTTGACGATTATCTACTGCCAGCAGGACGACTTCGCGAACCGGCCTCTTCTCGCGACCGAGCCGATATCATTATTGTTACAAAATGCCCCGATACAGTTAAACCTATTGAGTTAAGACTGCTTGAAAAACAGCTCATACAGTATGCCTATCAAAAAGTATTTTTTACAAAGATTACCTATCTTCCATTAATATCCGTGTTTGACCCCAATTCACCCGCTTTTAAGCCCGAAGATATTGCTGCACAAACCGACGAAATTATTGTGATAAGTGGTATCGCACGGAATGAAGGGATGGTACAATACCTGGAAAATTTTTTCGCTACCGTTCATGTATTTCAATTCGCCGACCATTATAATTATTCCGCTCGCGATTTACACCAAATAATCGAACTATTTGCCGAAATTTCTGAAAAAAAGAAGTGTTTCCTAATTACAACTGAGAAAGACGCTACTAAAATTAGTGCTTTTAATTCATTGGAAGAGGATATGAAAAAGGTGTTCTATTATTTGCCCATTCAAATCGAATTCCTTGAAAATAAACAGGAAACATTCGACTCGCTGATATACAATTATGTCCACAACAATCGTCCCGATAATATTTTGCATAAGCAGGAAAAACGCAAAAAAATAGATCTACCATTTTTATACATTGAGAGAAAAGATCAAAATACATAAAGCAACAGGTATCCCCTGTCATTATAGCCAGAAAATTAAGATGGATAATGGAAAAACAACTTTTATCGAAGCGAGTGTAAAGGTGCTGAATGCAAATAAACAGAAAAAATCATTTTACCGGCTTGCTTTCCAACAGTCAGTGCCTTGATACATGCGGTTTTCATCTGGCCATCTCAAAAAATAAATTTGTTTGGGGATAAAAAAATATTTTTCTGGCATATTGATATTTAAAAAAAAAATCTACCTTTGCAACCCATTTTGAATATTAACTATGATAAATATCTTAATGTATGCCTACAATACAACAGTTGGTTCGAAAAGGAAGAGCTAAATTGGAATCGAAAAGTAAGGCACCTGCCCTTACGGGTTGTCCTCAGCGACGTGGGGTATGTACGCGTGTTTATACCACTACGCCTAAGAAACCAAACTCGGCTATGCGTAAAGTTGCTCGTGTACGTTTGACTAACGGCATCGAAGTAACCGCTTACATTCCGGGCGAAGGCCATAATTTACAGGAACACTCCATTGTTTTAGTGCGTGGTGGACGTGTGAAGGACTTACCCGGGGTACGTTATCACCTTATTCGTGGAACACTTGATGCAGCTGGTGTCGAAGGCCGTAAAAAAGGCCGCTCGTTATATGGTGCTAAAAGACCCAAGGCTGGCGCTGCTCAGGCTGCAGGTACCAAGAAAAAATAATTTTACATAACAGGGCTTTTAAACTCGGTCAAAAATGAGAAAGTCTAAACCAAAAAAAAGAATATTGCTTCCCGACCCGAAGTACAACGATGTACTGGTGACTCGTTTTGTGAATAACCTGATGAGAAAAGGGAAAAAAGGCATTGCCTATAAAATTTTTTACGAAGCTATTGATATTATTGGCGAAAAAAATAAAGACAGCGACAAAACAGCTCTTGATATCTGGAAAAAAGCGCTTGATAATATTACCCCTCAGGTTGAGGTGAAGAGCCGTCGAATCGGTGGGGCAACTTTTCAGGTTCCGCAGGAAGTTAGACCCGACCGTAAAGTTTCACTTGCTATCAAGCATATGATTTTGTTTGCTCGCAAACGTTCGGGTAAATCAATGGCTGAAAAACTGGCTGCCGAAATTATGGCCGCATACAACGAAGAAGGCGGCGCTTTCAAGAAAAAAGAAGATATGCACAAAATGGCTGAAGCCAACAAAGCTTTTGCATTTTTCAGATTTTAACTTTTGTTTGGTAGTGTAGTATTTTGTAAAGAGTTTGCTTAGTTAAGATTAGGAAGGGACAGAAAAATGGCACGTGATCTTAGATTAACCAGAAATATTGGTATAATGGCTCACATCGACGCCGGTAAAACAACTACTACCGAGCGTATCCTATATTACACGGGTGTAAATTATAAAATTGGTGAGGTACACGATGGGGCAGCCACAATGGACTGGATGGTGCAGGAACAGGAACGTGGTATTACTATCACATCGGCTGCTACTACCTGTTACTGGAAATACAACAATCAAGAATATAAAATCAACATCATCGACACTCCGGGGCACGTCGATTTTACCGTAGAAGTAGAACGTTCATTGCGCGTACTCGATGGAGCTGTTGCATTATTCTGTGCTGTTGGTGGTGTTGAACCTCAGTCAGAAACCGTATGGCGTCAGGCCAACAAATATAATGTGCCCCGAATTGGGTTCGTTAACAAAATGGACCGTACCGGTGCCGACTTTTTTGAAGTAGTTCAGCAAGTTCGTGATCGTCTGGGTGCTAATGCCATTCCTTTTCAGATTCCTATTGGAGCTGAAGAAAAATTTGTAGGAGTGGTCGATTTGTTTGAAAACAAAGCTCACATTTACGATCCTAGTGACCCCAAAGGGGAACGATTCCATATTGTTGATGTCCCAGAAGACTTGCGCGAAACGGCTAATACTTATCGCGATCAACTTCTTGAAGCAATTTGCGAACTCGACGATAATTTGCTGGAAAAGTTTTTCGAAGATAAAAATTCACTCACGGTCGAAGAACTAAAAGCGGCTGCTCGTAAGGCTACTATTGAAATGAAAATTACTCCGATGCTTTGTGGGGCTTCCTTTAAAAATAAGGGAGTACAACAGTTACTCGATGCCGTAGCAGCATACTTACCAAGCCCGCTCGACTTGCCTGATATTCAGGGTACCAATCCCGAAAATAATGAAATCGTTACGCGTAAGCCCGACGAAAACGAGCCCCTTACTGCATTGGCATTTAAGATTATGACCGACCCATTTGTTGGTCGTCTGGCTTACTTGCGCGTATATGCCGGAACTATTACTTCGGGTTCATACGTACTCAATACCCGTACAGGTAAAAAAGAACGTATCGCCCGTTTGTTCCAGATGCATGCCAATAAGCAAAATCCTAAGGATATCATCGAAGCAGGCGATATATGTGCAGCCGTTGGATTTAAAGATATTCGTACAGGCGATACGCTATGCGATGAAAAACATCCGATCGTGCTTGAATCAATGACTTTCCCCGAACCAGTTATTGGTGTCGCTGTGGAACCCAAAACTCAGGCCGATGTCGACAAACTCGGCATGGCGCTCTCAAAGCTCGCTGAGGAAGATCCTACCTTTAAGGTAAAAATAGACGAAGACTCCGGTCAAACGATTATCAGCGGAATGGGCGAGCTTCATCTCGAAATTATCCTCGATCGTTTGCGCCGTGTATTCAAAGTAGAATGTAACCAGGGGGCTCCTCAGGTGGCTTACAAGGAAGCTATTACCATTCCGGTTGAACATCGTGAGGTGTTTAAAAAGCAAACGGGTGGTCGTGGTAAATATGCCGACATTGTGGTACGTGTCGAACCTGCTGATCCCGGTGTTACAGGTTTGCAGTTCATCAACGAAGTGAAGGGTGGAAATGTACCCAAAGAATATATCCCTGCCGTTGAAAAAGGATTTCGTGAAGCTATGGCAAATGGTGTGTTGGCAGGGTACAGCATGGATAGCCTCAAAGTAACTTTGCTTGATGGTTCGTACCATCCCGTCGACTCCGACTCTTTGTCGTTTGAAATATGTGCTAAGAATGCATTTAAGGAGGCTTGTGCTAAAGCCAAACCCATCCTGCTTGAGCCCATTATGAAACTCGAGGTGGTTACCCCTGAGGAATACATGGGGGATGTCATAGGCGATTTGAACAAGCGTCGTGGTACTATCGAAGGAATGGAAATGAAGGCCGGAGGACGCGTGGTTCGCGCAAAAGTGCCTCTTTCCGAACAGTTTGGTTATGTTACAGTACTTCGAACCCTAACATCGGGTCGTGCTACTAGCAGTATGGAATTCTCGCATTATCAACAGGTTCCACCTGCTATTGAAAAGGATATACTTGAAAAAATTAAAGGCAAAGCCACTGTAAACTAAAAAATTACACCATACAATGAGCCAGAAAATTCGCATCAAGCTTAAGTCGTACGATCATAATCTGGTCGATAAATCGGCCGATAAGATTGTAAAAACTGTGAAAGCTACCGGCGCAGTCGTAAGTGGGCCAATACCACTGCCTACGCATAAGCGTATCTTTACGGTTTTGCGGTCGCCTTTCGTTAACAAAAAATCACGTGAACAATTTGAACTCGCTTCTTATAAGCGACTCATAGACATTTACAGCTCCACTCCTAAAACGGTTGATGCGCTGATGAAGCTCGAACTACCCAGTGGTGTGGAAGTAGAAATTAAAGTATAATAAATAAAAATCGCGAACGATGCCTGGTCTAATTGGTAAAAAGTTGGGGATGACGTCCCTGTTTACTGAAGATGGTAAAAATATACCTGTTACTATTGTACAAGCAGGTCCCTGTGTTGTTACACAGGTGAAAACCGTTGAAAAAGACGGTTATGTGGCTGTGCAGCTTGGATTTGATGAGCGAAAAGAAAAAAATACCCCCAAGCCCTTGCTGGGTCATTTTGCGAAGGCAAATACAACACCAAAACGTAAATTGGCCGAATTTCATGGATTCGAAAATGTTAATCCTGGTGACGTAATTACGGTCAATATTTTTAATGTTAATGATTATGTGGATGTTCGTGGAACATCTAAAGGTAAAGGGTTTCAGGGTGTAGTAAAGCGTCATGGATTTGCCGGTGTAGGAAGTCAGACGCACGGTCAGCATAACCGCTTGCGCGCTCCTGGTTCAATGGGTGCTTCTTCTTTCCCCTCACGCGTCTGGAGAGGTAAACGTATGGCAGGCCATACCGGAAATAAAGCGGTTACCATCGAAAACCTGGTTGTTGTTAAGGTCGTACCAGAAAGCAACTTATTGTTCCTCAAAGGTGCTGTACCTGGCGCAGTAGGTTCATACCTGAAAATAGAAAAATAATTTACCGCGATGGACATTCTGCATGATAAATTGAAATAGTAAAAAAATGGAACTCGAAGTATTAAACATAAACGGCCAAAAAACGGGTACAACGGTTAAACTTAACGAGGAGATATTTAGTATCAACCCGAATGATCATGCTATTTACCTCGATGTGAAACAGTACCTGGCAAATCAGCGTCAGGGAACTCACAAGGCTAAAGAGCGTTCGGAAGTATCATACAGTACCCGAAAAATAAAAAGGCAGAAAGGTACGGGCGGTGCACGGGCCGGTGATATTAAATCACCCGTATTCATCGGTGGAGGGCGCGTATTTGGTCCTAGACCCAGAGATTACGATTTTAAGGTTAATAAAAAGGTAAAAGAACTTGCTCGTAAATCAGCCCTTACCTATAAAGCAAAGGATAACAGTATTGTTGTGGTAGAAGATTTTTCATTTGACGTTCCTAAAACCAAACAATTTGTATCCCTGAAAAACAATCTTAAGCTCGATGACAAAAAAATGCTTTTGGTAGTCAACGAACCAAATAAAAATGTATATTTGTCGTCCCGAAATTTGCCGGATAGCAAGGTGTTAATTTATTCAGAATTAAACACTTACGAAATACTAAATGCTGATGTTTTAGTATTTACAAAGAATGCACTGGAAAATTTTCAGGGGAAAAATTAATTAAGGTAAGCGATTATGGAAATAATTATAAAACCCATAGTTACGGAAAAGCACACCAATCAAGGTGAAAAGCTAAATACTTATGGCTTCATTGTACACAAAAAAGCCAATAAAATCCAGATTAAAGAAGCCATAAAGGAATTGTATGGTGTTACCGTAACGTCAGTGAATACTGCTATTATTGGAGGTAAACGCAAAACACGTTATACCAAGCGTGGGTTTGTCGAAGGAAGAACGAATACCTACAAAAAAGCTTACGTAACGGTAGCAGAAGGAGAAAAAATTGATTTTTACAGCAATATATAATTTTGAGCAATGGGCTTAAAGAAGTATAAACCGGTTACAGCAGGACAGCGAGATAAAATTCTGGTTGATCATTCGGAAATTACAAAGACCGAACCAGAAAAGTCATTGCTAGTGTTTCTACACGATTCAGGGGGTAGAAACAATACAGGAAAAATGACCATGCGTTATCGCGGAGGCGGTCATAAGCGCATGTATCGAATCATTGATTTTGCCCGTACGAAAGATGGAATGCCTGCCGTGGTAAAGAGCATTGAATACGATCCTAATCGTACAGCATACATAGCCTTGGTGGTTTATCCCGATGGAACAAAGAGCTACATTCTTGCCCCGCAAGGCTTGAAAGTAGGTCAAAAGATAGAGAGTGGCGAAAATGTTGCTCCTGAAATCGGAAATACACTTCCACTAGCTAATATTCCACTTGGTACCATTATCCATAATGTGGAGTTATATCCAGGACAGGGAGGAGCATTAGCCCGTAGTGCTGGATCTTATGCCCAGCTTGTTTCAAGGGAAGGAAAGTACGCTGTAGTAAAATTGCCTTCAGGCGAAACGCGTATGATATTGGTTACCTGCCGTGCTACAGTAGGTGCCGTATCCAATCCCGATCACAACAATCAAAAGCTGGGTAAGGCTGGTAGAAAACGTTGGTTGGGCCGTCGTCCACGTACTCGTGGGGTAGCTATGAACCCTGTTGACCATCCGATGGGGGGTGGCGAAGGTAGAGCTTCCGGTGGACACCCACGTTCCAGAAAAGGTATCCCAGCTAAAGGGTACAAAACCAGAAAGAAGAACAAAGCTTCCAATAAATATATTCTTGAACGCAGAAAGTAAAATTTTTATATAGAATAATATGAGCCGTTCGCTGAAAAAAGGTCCTTATATTAATTATAAATTAGAAAAAAAAGTGCTGGCTATGAATGCCAGTGGTAAAAAGTCGGTGATAAAAACATGGGCACGTGCCAGTGTTATTTCACCCGATTTTGTTGGTCACACCATTGCTGTTCACAACGGCAATAAATTCATACCCGTTTACATCACCGAAAATATGGTGGGACACAGACTGGGAGAATTTGCTCCAACACGGACATTCAGAGGACATAGCGGAAATAGAAAAGAACAGTAAGTCAAATTTGAATTGATATTACACAATGGGTGCTAGAAAGAAACAAATGGCCGAAGCTTTAAAGGAGGCCAGGCAGCAAAAGGTTGTAGCCATTTTACGCGATTATCCTACCTCACCACGTAAGATGAGGTATGTAATTGATCTTATTCGTGGGATGGAAGTTAATTGTGCTCTCGATATTTTAAAATTCTCGGAAAAAGCTGCCGCTCGTCCTGTTGAAAAATTATTACTTTCGGCAATTGCTAATTGGCAAGCTAAAAACGAAGGTGTTCGTCTCGACGATGCATATATTTTTATTAAGGAAGCTAAAGTTGATGGGGGACGAATCCTTAAACGTCTTAGGCCTGCACCGCAAGGACGTGCATATAGAATTCGTAAGCGTTCTAACCATGTAACGCTTGTTTTAGATTCAGTTGTTAAGAAACAAGAAGAAAGTTTAACCAATTAATTCCATGGGACAAAAAGTAAATCCGATAGCGAATCGTTTAGGAATCATCCGGGGCTGGGATTCCAATTGGTATGGAGGCAAAAATTATGTACAAAAGCTTATCGAGGATGCCAAGATAAGAGAGTACCTTAATGCTCGCTTAGCGAAGGCAAGTATTTCGAAAATAATTATTGAACGTACCCTTAAGCTTGTTACCATCACTGTAAATACTGCCCGGCCGGGTGTAATTATCGGTAAAGGAGGACAGGAGGTCGATAAGCTTAAAGAAGAATTGAAAAAAATTACCAATAAGGAAGTACAAATCAATATTTTCGAGGTAAAACGTCCCGAATTGGATGCTAACATAGTGGCAAACAATATTGCACGTCAAATTGAGGGGAGAATATCGTATCGTCGAGCCATTAAAATGGCAATAGCTTCGACTATGCGACTCGGTGCTGAAGGAATCAAAGTTATCGTTTCCGGACGACTTGGAGGCGCAGAAATGGCACGTAGCGAAATGCTTAAGGAAGGACGTATCCCCCTGCACACTTTTAGGGCTGATATTGATTATGCGTTAGCCGAGGCTCATACTAAGGTCGGACGTATTGGAGTAAAAGTATGGATTTGTAATGGGGAGGTTTATGGCAAGCGTGATCTCTCACCAAATGTGGCTCTAAAAAGTGCTAAGTCGTTTAAGGCAGAACCAAGAAGAAAGAGAAAATAATCTTATTGTAACACGACAAAATATATAAACATGTTACAGCCTAAAAAGACAAAATATAGAAGACAGCAAAAAGGACGTATGAAAGGTAATGCCCAGCGAGGGCATACCATAGCGTTCGGTTCGTTTGCTATTAAGTCGGAGGAAAGCTGCTGGATAACGGGTAGACAGATTGAAGCTGCTCGCCAGGCTGTGAGTCGATACATGAAACGTGAAGGACAGATATGGATACGAATTTTCCCCGATAAGCCTATTACTCGTAAACCTGCCGAAGTGCGTATGGGTAAAGGTAAAGGTTCGCCCGAAGGTTTTGTATTTCCCATTACACCAGGGCGAATTATTATTGAGGTAGATGGAGTACCCTATCATGTAGCCAAAGAGGCATTGCGACTGGGTGCGCAAAAGCTGCCTGTGACCACCAAATTTGTGGTACGGCGCGATTATGCCGAAAACATCGGGTAAATATTAGCTAAAAAACATGACAATGAAAACGTCTGAAATAAGAGAGCTTACAACTAAGGAATTGCAAGAAAGAATCGAAGCGGAAAAACTCATGCTAACGAAGCTGAAAATTAATCATGCTATATCACCGCTCGATAATCCTATGAAAATACGTCATACCCGTCGTGATATAGCTCGTATGCTGACAGAGCTTAGAAAAAGGCAACTTGCAGGCAATAATAAATAATGCTGACAATGGAGAGAAATTTAAGAAAAGAACGAATTGGTACAGTCGTGAGCAATAAAATGCAAAAAACTGTTGTCGTTTCTGTAAAAAGAAAAATGATGCATCCGATGTATCACAAGTTTGTGAACAAGACTTCGAAATTTTATGCTCACGATGAAAATAACATGTGTGGAATAGGGGATACGGTAAGGATTATGGAAACACGCCCCCTGTCTCGTTTAAAACGTTGGAGAGTTGTTGAAATTATTGAGAAAGCTAAATAACTATGATACAGCAAGAATCAAGAATGGTTGTTGCCGACAATAGCGGTGCTAAAGAAGTGTTGTGCATCCGGGTACTGGGCGGAACACGTCGTCGATATGCCCGAGTCGGTGATAAAGTAGTGGTAACAGTTAAGAGTGCATTACCTTCGGGTGATATAAAAAAGGGAGCTGTAAGTAAAGCTGTGGTGGTACGCACCAAAAAGGAGATTCGTCGTCCCGATGGTTCGTACATCCGCTTCGATGATAATGCCGTAGTGCTTCTTAACAACGCTGATGAAATAAGAGGTACTCGTATTTTCGGGCCAGTTGCCCGTGAATTGCGCGATAAATACATGAAGATTGTTTCGCTGGCTCCTGAGGTGTTATAACTATTAACCTGTACAACCATGCAAAAGAAACTACATATTAAAAAGGGCGACATCGTCTATGTAAATGCCGGCGATGATAAAGGAAAACGCGGTAGAGTGCTTGAAGTGAACCGCGATAAGATGACTGCAATTGTAGAAGGAGTCAATATTGTTTCAAAACACACTAAGCCTTCTGCAAAGCATCCCCAAGGTGGAATTATTAAAATGGAAGCACCAATCCATATTTCTAATTTGCAGGTCGTCGATCCTACTACCAATGAACCAACACGAATTGGTCGTAAGTTGAATGAAAAAAATAAACTGGTACGGTACGCTAAAAAATCGGGAACCGTTTTACCTTAAAGCAAATAAAATCTATGCGATATATTGCATAGTAAACTGAAAATATAAGAGCAATGAAGTATATACCAAACCTAAAGTTGAAATATAAAAACGAAATTGTACCTGCCCTGATGAAAGAATTCAATTACACCACGGTAATGCAGGTACCGCGTTTGGAAAAGATTTGCATCAACCAGGGGGTAGGTGCAGCTGTGTCCGATAAAAAACTCATAGAAGTGGCTGCCAGTGAATTAACAGCCATTACGGGGCAAAAAGCAGTGCTAACGTACGCAAAGAAGGATATTTCTAATTTCAAGTTGCGTAAAAATATGCCTATTGGCGTAAAAGTAACCCTGCGCAATGATCGTATGTACGAATTTCTTGAACGACTCATCCATGTTGCTTTGCCGCGTATACGCGATTTTAAAGGGGTAAATGCCAAATTCGATGGACGTGGGAACTATACGCTCGGCATCAGGGAGCAGATCATTTTCCCTGAAATTGATATCGACAAGGTGACGAAAATTATGGGTATGGAAATAAGTTTTGTTACTAATGCCCGTACCGATGAGGAAGCTTTTGCCTTGTTGCGTGAATTTGGTATTCCGTTCAAAACGACAAAAAAGTAAATTATAGATATGGCTAAAGAATCAATGAAAGCTCGCGAGGTAAAACGAAAAAAACTCGCCGAGAAGTATGCAGAAAAAAGAGCAAAGTTAAAAGCCGAAGGGGATTATGTAGGGCTTCAGTTGTTGCCTAAGAACTCTAATCCCATACGTCAGCGCAATCGCTGTCAAATTACAGGGCGTCCTCGTGGCTATATGCGGATATTCGGTATCAGCCGTATTCAATTCCGCGAAATGGCATCGAAAGGACTCATTCCTGGAGTTAAAAAAGCAAGTTGGTAATCTTATAAATAGTAGCAAACCATGACAGATCCTATATCAGATTATCTGACCCGTTTGAGAAATGCAATTAAAGCTCGGCACAGAATCGTGGAAGTTCCTGCATCGAAGATGAAAAAGGAAATTACCAAAGTTCTCCACGAAAAGGGCTACATCTTAAATTATAAATTTGTAGAAGACGGTCCTCAGGGTACCATAAAAATTGCTTTAAAGTACAGTCCTGTTGATCGAGAACCTGCAATCAAGCATTTAGAACGTGTCAGCAAGCCTGGGCTGCGAAAATATGCAGACCATGATCATCTACCCCGGGTACTCAATGGATTGGGTATCGCTATCCTTTCCACATCCCAGGGAATTATGACCGACAAGGAAGCCCGCGCTAAAAATATCGGGGGCGAAGTTATATGCTATGTTTATTAATCGGGAGGAGACAAACCATGTCACGAATAGGAAAATTACCGATAGCAATACCCAAAGGCGTTGAGGTGAACATTAGTTCAACCAATGAAGTTACCGTAAAAGGGCCTCTGGGAGAACTTAAGCAAAAAGTCGATCCGGATATTAAGGTTACTATCGAAAATCAGCAGATTTTAGTAACACGCCCTACCGACCAAAAACGGCATAAGGCGCTTCACGGTTTGTATCGTGCGCTTATTGCTAACATGGTAAAAGGGGTTTCTGAAGGGTTTACTATCGAACAGGAGCTTGTAGGGGTAGGGTATCGTGCCGAAGCTAAAGGGCAAAATCTGGAAATGAGTCTGGGATATTCGCACGAAGTTCTGTTTGCTTTACCTAAAGAAATAAAAGTAGAAACTCGTACCGAAAAGCGTGCCAATCCTATCATTACCCTTAAAAGCCATGACAAACAGTTGCTTGGATTGGTAGCAGCCAAGATACGTTCGCTGCGTAAACCTGAACCCTTTAAAGGTAAAGGTATTCGCTATGTGGGTGAAGAGGTACGGAAGAAGGCTGGTAAGACTGCTGGTAAGTAAATAATATAAAAATACGAAAAAACCATGTCGTTGACAAAAATTGAACGTAGAGTTCGCATAAAACACAGAATACGAAAGAAAATAACCGGGACAGCTCAAAAACCACGCATGTCGGTTTTTCGAAGCAATAAACACATTTATGTTCAGTGCATTGATGATCTGGCTGGACATACGCTTGCTGCAGCTGGGTCCCGCGAAAAAGAAATAGCCGAGGTAGCAAAAGGCAATAAAATGGAACAAGCCCGTTTGGTTGGGAAAAAAATTGCTGAAATTTGTTTGGCTAAAGGGATTACCGAAGTGGTTTTCGACCGCAACGGTTATCTGTATCATGGAAGAGTAAAAATGTTAGCAGATGCTGCTCGCGAAGGTGGCTTAAAATTTTAATAAACTATGGCAGAAAGCATCCGGAAAATTAGAACAACCGATCTCGAACTTAAAGATCGTCTCGTAAGTATTCAACGTGTAACAAAAGTTACGAAGGGGGGACGTGCCTTTAGCTTTTCCGCTATTGTAGTGGTTGGAAATGAAAATGGAATCGTTGGTTATGGTCTTGGAAAAGCCAATGAGGTAACGACAGCTATTGCAAAAGGAATCGAAGAAGCTAAAAAAAATCTTGTTAAAGTTCCCATTTACAAAGGAACAATTCCACACGAGCAATATGCCAAATACGGTGGAGCAAGAGTATTTATTAAGCCTGCTTCCAGTGGTACTGGTGTAAAGGCGGGGGGTGCGATGCGTGCCGTACTCGAAAGTGTGGGAATACACGATGTGTTAGCCAAATCTAAAGGTTCTTCAAACCCTCATAACCTTGTAAAAGCAACTATCAAGGCATTGATGGAATTACGAGACCCTGCTCATATTGCTGCTGTTCGTGGAATTTCAATAGAAAAAGTGTTTAAAGGTTAAATAAACATCTTTCTATGGGTAAACTCAAAGTAACTTTAATGCGTGGAAAAGCTGGTGTATGCGAACGTCAGCTGAGAACATTACAGGCACTTGGACTTACCAGAAGAAATAGCGTTGTAGTAGTAGAAGATACCCCAGTTTTTAGAGGAATGATTGCAAAAGTGCAACATCTGGTTGGGGTAGAAACAATTCAATAGAAGTCGAACGGTAAAATTGAATCTACATGAATTTACATAGCTTAAAACCGGCAAGAGGTTCAGTGAAAGATAATAAGCGCCTTGGACGTGGACAGGGCTCGACCGATGGAGGTACCAGTGGTCGCGGACATAAAGGGGCTAAATCGAGATCGGGTTATTCGCGCAAAAGAGGATTTGAAGGTGGTCAAATGCCTATGCAGCGTAGGCTTCCAAAGTACGGCTTCACCAATTTCAACCGTGTCGAATATAAGGCTATTAATCTTGAAACCTTACAACGTCTTGCAGATCGGGGAGTAACTACTATAAATCCCGATGTTTTGTTCGAGCATGGATTAATTCACAAACATAGTTTAGTGAAAATTTTGGCAAAAGGTGAATTAAAATCAGCCCTTGATGTTCAGGCGCATGCTTTTTCCAAAGCTGCCGAACAAGCTATTGTTGCTGCTAATGGTAAAGTTGTTAAATTAGCCACCGAATGAAACGATTTATCGAAACCCTACAGAATATTTGGAAGATAGAGGATTTACGTTCGCGTATCCTATATACATTAGGCATAATTCTCATATATCGTTTAGGTTCTTTTATAGTATTGCCGGGTGTCGATCCAACTTTGCTCGAAGGACTTAAGCAACAGACATCGCAGGGGGTTCTTGGACTTCTTGATATGTTTTCCGGCGGTGCCTTTTCCAATGCTTCGGTGTTTGCCCTTGGAGTGATGCCGTACATCTCCGCCTCGATTGTTATGCAGTTGTTAGGTATGGCTGTTCCATATTATCAGCGTCTGCAAAAAGAGGGGGAAAGTGGACGGAAAAAAATTAATCAGCATACACGTTTGCTCACTGTGGTAATTCTTTTGCTGCAAGCTCCTGCTTACCTTACTAACCTACATGTACAATATCAGGGCGCTATCACAGGAGGCCGTTGGTTCGATATTACTGGTGTCTTTTTGTTAACGGCTGGTACAATTTTTGTCATGTGGCTGGGGGAAAGAATTACCGAGAATGGTATAGGAAATGGTATTTCCTTACTCATCATGATAGGAATTATCGCACGATTCCCGAGTGCTTTCCTGCAAGAACTTGCTTCTCGACTCGATCAAAAGGGGGGCGGTCTTGTTATTCTTTTAATTGAAATTGTACTTTTGTTCCTGGTGTTTGTTGCAACCATTATGCTTATTCAGGCAACCCGCAAAGTTCCTGTTCAATATGCTAAAAGAATTGTGGGCAATAAACAGTATGGCGGAGTTCGACAATATATCCCTCTTAAGGTAAATGCAGCTGGCGTGATGCCGATAATTTTTGCGCAAGCACTTATGTTTATTCCTATAACAGTGGCAGGTTTTACGAAGAGTGAAAGCATGTCGGGTTTTGTTGCTGCATTTGCAAATTATACTGGTTTTTGGTATAACTTTACTTTTGCATTGCTAATTATTTTGTTCACCTATTTTTACACGGCCATCATTATCAATCCAAATCAAATGGCCGAGGATATGAAAAAGAATGGTGGATTTATTCCAGGCGTTAAACCTGGTAAGAAAACGGCTGAGTTCATTGACACCATATTGTCGAGGATAACCCTGCCGGGTGCAATATTCCTGGCACTGGTAGCCATTTTACCAGCTTTTGCTATGAAAGCGGGAATGACAAGTGGTTTTGCTCATTTTTATGGGGGTACTAGCTTGCTCATTCTGGTAGGTGTTGTATTGGATACTTTGCAGCAAATTGAAAGTCATCTGTTAATGCGTCATTACGATGGTCTGATGAAGACTGGTCGTATAAAAGGTAGAACTGGGGCATAGGAGATGATTCCAATTCGTAGTGCGGAAGAGATTGAGTTGCTCCGCGTGAGCAATCTCTTAGTATCGAAAACTTTGGCAGAAGTGGCAAAATGGATTCGACCAGGGGTAACCACACTCGAATTGGATAAAAAAGCCGAGGAGTTTATTCGGGACCATGGAGCGGTTCCTGCTTTTCTCGGTTATAATGGGTATCCCAATACATTATGTACCTCGGTGAACAGTGCTGTGGTGCATGGAATACCTTCAAAATACGAACTGAAAGAAGGTGACATTGTATCGATTGACTGTGGCGTTCTTTTAAATAACTATTACGGCGATTCGGCCTATACCTTTATGGTAGGTGAGGTGACAGATGCAGTTAAAAAATTGCTGCAGGTTACAAAAGAAAGTTTGTTCAAAGGTATTGAACAGGCTGTCGAAGGGAAGCGTACAGGGGATATAGGTTATGCAATTCAGAGTTATTGCGAATCGCATGGCTATTCAGTAGTTCGTGAGATGATTGGCCATGGAATAGGGACAAAGTTGCACGAACCACCTGAAGTGCCAAATTATGGGCGCAGAGGCAATGGACCATTGCTGAAAAAAGGCATGGTTATTTGTATTGAGCCGATGATAAATATGGGTGAAAAAAACATTTACATCGAAAGCGATGGATGGACGGTGAAAACCCGTGACAATAAGCCTTCGGCCCACTTTGAACTGGCTGTTGCAGTAGACAAAGGAAAAGCAGATCTGCTTTCAACATTTGAATATATTGAAGAGGTATTAAAAAAATAAATAGCTAAATGGCAAAACAACCGGCAATAGAACAAGACGGTACAATCATTGAGGCGCTGTCTAATGCCATGTTTAGGGTTGAGCTGGAGAATGGGCATATCATCACAGCCCATATCTCGGGCAAAATGCGCATGCATTATATCAAGCTTTTGCCAGGTGATAGGGTAAAGGTGGAAATTTCACCTTACGACCTTACCAAGGGAAGAATTTCATTCCGCTATAAGTAAAACGTATCAGGAAACATAAAAATACTAAAACCATGAAAGTTAGAACTTCGATAAAAAAACGCAGTCCGGAATGTAAAATAGTAAAGCGTAAGGGAAGACTTTATGTGATAAACAAAAAAAATCCAAAATATAAACAACGTCAAGGATAATTGATTACCTTTGCAACTCAAAAAAATTAGCAAAAAAATATGGCACGAATAGCAGGTGTAGACTTACCAAAAAATAAACGAGGAGTAATAGGGTTGACTTATATCTATGGTATAGGTGTAAGTTCGGCCAAAAAGATTTTGCAGCAAGCCGGTGTTTCGGAAGATGTTAAGGTTAAGGATTGGACAGATGACCAGATAGCAAAAATACGAAACATTATCAGCGAGCAATTCAAAGTAGAAGGTGAATTGCGTTCGATGGTACAGATGAACATCAAGCGACTTATGGACATTGGATGCTATCGTGGAATTCGTCATCGTTTAGGACTGCCCGTACGTGGACAGCGTACCAAAAATAACGCCCGTACACGGAAAGGTAAACGTAAAACCATTGCTAACAAGAAAAAAGCAACCAAAGGATAAGCTAATTCCAGCTGTGGAGCTGGTGTAATTATAATTATAAAGTTATTATGGCTAAAAAAACGGGAACATCAAAGAAACGTGTCGTAAAAGTTGAAGCAACCGGACAGGCCCACATTCATTCATCATTTAATAATATTATCATTACCTTGACCAATAATGATGGTCAGGTTATTTCGTGGGCGTCGGCAGGAAAAATGGGATTCAGAGGATCGAAGAAAAATACGCCTTATGCTGCTCAAACAGCAGCCGAGAACTGTGCCAAAGTTGCATTTGATGCAGGTCTTCGCAAAGTGAAAGTGTTTGTTAAAGGACCCGGTGCAGGTCGTGAATCGGCAATACGGTCTATTGCAGCAGCAGGTATTGAGGTTACTGAAATTATCGATGTTACACCTCTGCCACACAATGGTTGTCGTCCTCCAGGCAGAAGACGTGTATAACCTGCTTATGATATAGCTTTGTAAAGAATTGAATGTTTGTTGTTTAAGTATATATTTTAAAAATGGCAAGATATACAGGACCTAAGACAAAAGTTGCAAGAATTTTTGGCGAGCCAATCTTTGGACCGGATAAAGTACTTGAAAAGAAGAATTATCCTCCAGGACAGCATGGATTGAACCGTAAGCGGAAGAAACTTTCTGAGTATGGGCTACAGCTGAGGGAAAAGCAAAAAGTCAAATATACTTATGGATTGCTCGAAAGGCAGTTTGCTAATCTGTTTGATAAAGCTCAGCGTAGTAAAGGGGTTACTGGCGAGGTGCTTTTACAACTCCTCGAGTCACGGCTCGATAACGTAGTATATCGCCTTAGTCTCGCAAATTCGAGAGACGCTGCACGTCAGCTTGTAACACATCGTCACATTACTGTCAATGGTGAGGTGGTAAATATACCTTCCTATCACGTAAAACCTGGCGATATCATTGGCGTGCGTGAAAAATCCAAGGCATTGCAGGTGATCAATGATGCTCTCAGGATTGCACGTTACAAACGTTATTCGTGGCTTGAATGGAACCCCGATACCTATACGGGTAAATTCCTTAATGTTCCTGAACGCAGCGAAATACCTGAAAATATTAAGGAACAGCTCATTGTTGAATTGTACTCGAAATAATTAACATATGGCAATACTGGCATTTCAAAAACCTGATAAGGTTGTAATGGTGAGCGCCACCGATACCCATGGGGTGTTCGAATTCCGCCCCCTGGAGCCCGGTTATGGTATCACCATTGGCAATGCTCTTCGTCGTATACTACTATCTTCCCTCGAAGGTTATGCAATCACCACCATCAAAATCGAAGGGGTAGATCATGAATTCTCTACCATAAAAGGGGTGATTGAGGATGTTACTGAGATTGTTCTCAATCTTAAGCAGATTCGATTCAAACGTGTAGTAGATGACGTTGATCACGAAAAAATATTTATTAATGTTACTGGAGTAAATGAATTTAAAGCAGGTGAACTGAATAAGTATCTTACAGGGTTCCGCGTGCTCAACACCGAGCATGTCATTTGTCACATGGAACCTTCCGTTAAGATACAAATGGAAATTAGTATCAATAAGGGACGTGGCTATGTTCCTTCTGAAGAAAATAAGCCTGCAAATGCTGAGATAGGATTAATTACTCTTGATGCAATTTTTACGCCTATCAAGAACGTGAAATATTCGGTCGAAAATTATCGCGTAGAGCAAAAGACCGACTATGAAAAACTCGTTATCGAGATTGTTACTGATGGTTCTATACATCCGAAGGATGCATTGAAAGAAGCAGCCAAGATTCTCATTTATCACTTCATGCTCTTTTCGGACGAAAAAATTACCCTCGATGCCGAAGAAAAGTCGGTTACCGACGACTTCGACGAAGAAATTTTACACATGCGACAGCTTTTAAAAACAAAGCTTGTCGACCTGGATCTGTCGGTAAGAGCATTAAACTGTCTAAGGGCTGCAGAGGTGGAAACTCTCGGCGATCTGGTTAAGTTCAACCGTAACGATTTGCTGAAGTTCCGCAATTTCGGTAAGAAATCGCTCACCGAGCTGGAAGAGCTGCTCGAAAGTATGGGGCTTACTTTAGGTATGGATGTTAGCAAGTATAAACTGGACAAGGATTAAATATTGACGCAATGAGGCATAACAGAGTGATCAATCATCTGGGTAGAACAAGTTCGCATCGTAAGGCGTTATTGGCCAATCTGGCTGTTTCGTTGATAAAGCACAAACGAATCAACACTACCCTGGCAAAGGCTAAAGTACTTCGTACTTTTATTGAACCTATCATAACACGTACCAAGGAGGATAGTACACATAATCGGAGGGTGGCATTTAGCTATCTAAAAGATAAAGAGGCAGTAAGTATACTTTTCCGTGAAATAGGCCCCAAAGTGGCTAATCGTCCAGGAGGTTATACCCGTATTCTCAAACTCGGTAACAGGGTAGGGGATAATGCCGAGATATGTATGATAGAGCTTGTCGACTTCAACGAAAATATGCTTAAGACGAGCACAGAAAAGAAAGCCAAAACTACCCGTAGAGGACGTGGTAAGAAATCGCAGGTAGCAGCTGCACCAGCACAGCAGGCGCAGGCTGAAACTACCAATACTCCTTCGGAAGATGTAACTTCTAACGAGCAAAGCTCAGAAAATAAGCAGGAGTAGGAAGAAATTAGCAAATAGTAAAAGAGAAATAGGAAGGGGTAAGGTATACAAAATGGCTTTATCCCTTTTTTTATAATAACTAAAAAATGTTACAACATGAGTGAAATTATTGACATACATGCGCGTGAGATTCTCGACTCACGAGGAAATCCAACCATTGAGGTGGAAGTGATGCTTGCCAGCGGCAGTTTTGGACGTGCAGCTGTCCCTTCTGGTGCCAGCACTGGTGAAAACGAAGCTATTGAATTACGCGACGGTGACAAAAGTCGTTACCTGGGTAAGGGAGTGCTTAAGGCTGTTTCGAATGTAAATGATATTATAGCCAACGAATTAATTGGCATGAATGCTTTAGACCAGGTAGCTATCGACCGTAAAATGCTTGAGCTTGATGGTACCAAGACCAAAAGTAAACTCGGTGCAAATGCTATCCTTGGTGTATCGCTTGCAGTTGCGAAAGCTGCTGCCGATTATTGTGGATTACCCTTATATCGCTACATCGGTGGTTCCAATGCCAAGCATCTGCCTGTACCCATGATGAATATCATCAATGGCGGATCGCACTCCGACGCACCTATTGCATTCCAGGAGTTTATGATTCGTCCGGTTGGTGCTAACTCTTTCCGCGAAGGCTTACGCATGGGTGCCGAAGTTTTTCATGCACTCAAATCCATTATCAAGTCTAAAGGATTAAGTACCGCTGTGGGCGATGAGGGCGGTTTTGCCCCCAATTTCTCGGGTGGAACCGAAGAAGCTCTGGACAGCATTATCGCTGCAATTGAAAAGGCAGGTTACAAACCTGGTAAAGATGTTATGATTGCACTTGACTGTGCTGCTAGCGAATTTTTTGTAGATGGTATTTACGATTATACCAAATTCGAAGGCCCCAAGGGTGTAAAACGTAATAGTCAGCAGCAGGCCGAATACCTCAAGTCACTCGTCGAAAAATATCCCATCGACTCTATCGAAGATGGCTGCTCCGAAAACGACTGGGATGGCTGGAAAATCCTCACCGACATGCTGGGTAACAAAATTCAGCTGGTGGGTGACGACCTGTTTGTAACCAACGTAGAATTCCTGCAAAAGGGTATCGAAATGGGATGCGCTAACTCCATTCTTATTAAGGTTAATCAGATTGGTACGCTTACCGAAACCCTCGATGCTATTGAAATGGCACACAGAGCTGGGTATACCACTGTTACCTCGCACCGTTCGGGCGAAACCGAAGATGCAACCATTGCCGATATTGCCGTAGCTACTAATAGCGGCCAGATTAAGACAGGTTCGCTTAGCCGTTCCGACCGTATGGCTAAATATAACCAACTGCTTCGTATTGAAGAAGAACTCGGCGATACGGCTATCTATGGCTACAAAAAAGTTGTTCGGAAATAACAATGTTGTGAAAAGATTGATACAAATATGGGCGGACACTGGTTCCGCCTATATTTTTTTGCAATCCTCGACGACTAAAACTATATTTGGCAAAATTTTTTCTCATGCAGCTTGCGAAACATCTTCCCAACTTTCTTACCTTACTTAATCTGGTATGCGGTTTTGTGGCAATTGTTTTAGCTTTCAATATCAACACTCTCAGTTATGCTCCCTATTTTCTTTTTATAGCGGCAGGATTCGACTTTCTCGATGGTCTGGCCGCCCGGATACTTCATGCTTATTCCGAAATTGGTAAACAACTCGATTCGTTGTCCGATATGGTGAGCTTTGGTGTAGCACCGGGTATTCTTGCATTTCAACTCCTACAGCTATCCTCTACGGCTCAGCTATCCGCGCAGTTTTTTGTGCTTTCGGTTGTGATTGCTGCACTTATACCAGTATTTTCTGCCTGCCGGCTTGGAAAATTTAATATCGACGATCGTCAAACCACAACATTTTACGGATTACCTACGCCAGCGAGTGCTATTTTTATCGCATCGCTTGTGTTGATGGTGTTGTATTATCCCCTCTCCTCTATTACCCAAGTTATACTTAATTTTTATGTATTGGCAACTGTAATAATACTCGATGCTATTTTGATGGTAGTAGATATGCCCATGTTTTCCTTTAAGATTAAAAATCTGCGCCTGGGCGATAATGCTGTTCAGTTTGTTTTTTTAGCATTATCTCTTGTGCTGCTGGTTTTATTTAATTTTAAAGCGTTGCCATTCCTGGTACCCATGTATGTGTTGCTGTCGTTCGTGATTTTTGCCATGCAAAAACTGCACACACGGGGATGAACTTGACCTTGTCAACTTCATTCGAAATCTGCATAAATAATTAACTACCACAGGAATCCTATAGAGTAGTGCTATTTTTTTTGTAAAATGCCTTTTGGATTCCTCGCCTTCAAAATGGCTCATTTCAAGAAAAATAATAGAACACTGATTATACCGATGTAAACGGATAATCACGGATTAGCGTTAATCGGCACAAGTCGTGTCATCCTTAATTTAAATAAACAAGATAATAACATGCAAACTGGTTTTACAGGATTTTTTCCATTGGTTTAGCACTCTGTTTTCTAGACATTTTTTAATATGATTTAGTATAAATTCCATGTATCCTGCTCCAGCGGTAGGATATTATCTTACACACCCTCTCGTTTTACTTTTCAAATGCTTTGATGCGTATATCGTGTCGATGCTATTGCAAAGCCAGGTCTTCGGGGTACACGGGGGGTGAAGCATGTATTCAAGCTATAAGGCAAGCTGCTAGTAAATTGGTGCCTGTTGAGGGGTGTCATAAGAATTAGACTTGTAAAATTTTGGATGAGGATGGGGATGGGGATGAGACAAAATTTTTAAATTTGAAAAGATAAATTGGGTGTGACAAATTCAAACAAATACAACATTAAGATATTTTTATGTGATTTTATGACAAAAAAAATGCCAGTCAGTGTAAAAAAAAACCGACCTCCAAATGATTATAATTGGTTTTGCCTACAAACCATGCCAATGCTCAAAAAAGCAAAAGAGCCATTTTTAAGACAACGTATCATGATACAATTGCTCTAAAAAGTAACTTTGAAGACTAAAAATATTAAAATAAAATGGCAGAATTGACAGAACATATAAACCCAAACAAGCAAGTTAAATCCAAAAAACGGGTAAGAGACTACGGTGAAGTATATACACCCCAACACATAGTAAATGCTATGCTCGATTTGGTTAAACACGAAACCGAACGAATTGACTCCCGTTTCCTTGGACCTGCTTGCGGTAATGGTAACTTTTTAGCAGAAATTTTAAGACGTAAATTAGTAGTAGTGGATAGCCACTACAGCAAAAGTCAAATTGAATGGGAACGCTATGCTGTTATTGCTGTTTCGAGCATTTACGGAGTTGACATTTTGGAAGATAATGCCCAAGAATGTAGAGAGCGACTATTTAAAATCTTTGAAGAACACTACACAGTCTTTTTTAAAGACAAATGTAAAGACGAGTGCGAGAGTATAAAATATTTTGTGTAAACACCTCAAAATGCATTTTAATTTAGTTTAC
>ERZ795045.117-NODE-117-length-98224-cov-6.328668_pt1 | contig 98224 bp, 87 predicted proteins | sample MGYA00375129_ERZ795045 | MGnify/ENA primary metagenome ERZ795045 (study PRJEB30174, sample SAMN05720166) | activated sludge metagenome | isolation source: anaerobic digester from wastewater treatment plant | place: Japan | collected 2015-05-15 ...
TCCGGCGGAAAATGAGGACCTCCATTATATGGTCCGCGGATACCTGCCCCGGTAAACAGAAAAATAAACGGATGGATGAGGTGGATGAAAAGACGGCATCGAATAGTCTTGTTTGCGTGGATTGGGCTGACGGCTTCCGCATTAGCAGTCCCCTCCCGCACTTACAGGTGCCTGACTCCGCTCGACTATGATTTCAATCAGGACTGTGCGGTGAACCTGGAGGATTTTGCTCTGCTGGCCGCCGAATGGCTTCAAACACAGCAGAAAGCCCATTTGGAATCAATGGCACCGCAATGGCTCTCCTCCGTTCCAATAGTTGGAGCTCATCTGCCCTATCTTGAATACGAAGCGGAAGAGGCCCAGACCAATGCTCCTATCATCGGCCCCAACCGCACATACCTGACACAGGCCACAGAGGCCTCCGGACGCAAAGCCGTCAAACTCACGAATACAGGCCATTTTGTCGAGTTCACCCTCGCGGAACCTGCCGATGCTATGGTCATTCGTTTCTGCACCCCGGACTCCGCCGACGGGGCGGGTGCACAGCACACGCTCAGTCTTTATCTGAACGATATTCATCACAGCAATTTGCCCCTGACATCCGCTTACAGCTGGGTGTATGGGGCTTATCCCTACACCAACAATCCGGCAGACGGAAGCCCGCATCATTTCTTCGATGAAATTGCCGTCCTCTTTGAAAATACTCTTTCTGCCGGAACCCGCATACGTCTTCAGAAAGACACCGGCGATACGGCTTCCTACTACTTGATTGATTTGGCGGATTTTGAACGGGCGGATGAACCGCTGCCGAAACCGGAGGATTTCCTTTGTCTGACCGATTTCGGGGCAGCACCGGATGACATCCTCGACGATACCAATGCTCTTCAAAATGCCGTAACTGAAGCACAATCTCAAGGCAAAGGACTTTGGATTCCCCCCGGCCGTTTTCTCATCACAGGCCGGGTCAATCTTGAAAACGTCATTCTTCGAGGCGCAGGGATATGGCATACTGTTCTCGAAGGATTGAACTGCCGGCTTTACGGCCGCGGCGGCACCATCATCCTGTCCGATTTCAAAATTGACGGACTCAGCACCTATCGAACCTCCGGCCAGCGCACCGGCATCGAAGGACGATTCGGCCCGGGCTCACGCATCGAACGAGTCTGGATTGAGCATACGGAAGCCGGCATCTGGATCAGCGGTCCCAGCGACGGACTGAGCATCATCGGCTGCCGCATCCGAAATACCTTCGCTGACGGTCTGAATCTGGCCTATGGAGTCACCAACACCCTCGTGGAACACTGTTCCGTCCGCAATACGGGTGACGACGGGATGGCCATGTGGTCTTATACAGGGTGGGGCCCCGGTCCCAATCAGAACAACCTGTTTCGAAACAACACCATTCAGCTGCCTATGCTGGCCAACGGCATTGGTCTCTACGGCGGCACGGCCAACACCGCCGTCGGCAACTGGATTCGCGATACCGTCGTCAACGGGGCTGGTATTCAGATTGCCAACCGCTTCTCCTCCTATCCCTTCGCCGGAACAACAACCATTCAGAGCAACCGGCTTGAACGCACCGGCAGCCGCAGCATCGACTACAACATCAATGTCGGAGCTGTTTGGCTGTTTGCCTGCGACGGAGACATCACCGCCCCGGTCATCGCTGCTTCCAATCAGCTCCTCGACAGCACGTATCAGGGCGTCCTTCTGAGCGGTTCCTCTGCCGCCAGACAAATTACCCAAACCCGCTTTGAAACCGCCCACATCGAAACAGCCGGTACGTATGGTCTTGAAATCTCCGCCGCGGGCAGCGGATATTTCGAATACGTCACCGTCCAAAATGCAGCCGCCGGAGGGCTGCTTCAGAACAATCCGAACTTTCAGATTACACGCGGACCCGGAAATACAGGATGGTAGCCGATTCATAAAAAAGGTATAATCAGAAACCATTAAGGAAAGGGTGAATTTATGAAAAAAGTCAATGCAATCCTCTTACTGGTAAGCATCTTCTTTACTGCCGCTCCCCTCAAGGCCCTTACGCCCTCTCTCGACGGAATCTTAACGGAATGGACCGGCCCGGACGTGGTCTTTCTGGGCAGTCAGCCAAGTATTGGAACCGGCCAATACACCCTTCTGGCAACCTGGGATACTGTCAATCTGTATCTGGCGGTGGACCGAAAAACCACAGGCCGCTATTTGGGCGATACGGCAAACACAAATGACTCCTTCTTTGTGGCCATTGATACGGACAACCTGCCCAACAGCGGCGGTACACAGGACGGATACGGCATCTTGTATTTCTCCGGTTCGATGCGTCCGGACTTTATCTACTGTTATGCCGGCGGTTCGGGCTGGTATGAAACCTGCAACTGGACCGGCAGCGGATGGAACTGGAGAGGATGGACGAATGCCGGAACCTATTACGGCTGGGCCCCATCCAATCCGGATGACGAATTGATTATTCCGCTGTCTTCTATCGGCGGCTCGCCGAACGTCCGGATTTGGGCCTGGATGACCCGCGAAGGCATCTATGATACCGTCGATGCCTCCTGGCCCGCCGGCGTCACAGGATACCGTCCAACCTTCGGAGACGGCATCATCATCCGACCCGGTGCCCTTCGTGTGGCCTACAATCCTAACCCCTCTCACAACGCACAGGAGGTCCCTGTCAGCGGTCTGGTTCTTTCCTGGAATATTCCGACGGACCCGAACGGAATGGCTGATCCCAATTTGGTCGGATTCAAGGTCTATATTGACATCGACCCCGACCCGAACATGGTCTATCAAGGCACCGTCACCTCCTGGGACAGCCAAACGCTTCGCGCCTCCTTCCCATTCAATTCCGCTCAAAAAGACACAACTTACTGGTGGCGTGTTGATACCGTGCTGGATACCGGTGAAATCTTTGCGGGTAATGTCTGGGTCTTTTCAACCGAACTCAGCTCTCCGAAAATCACCGGTCAGCCTGCTTATCAGGTCGTTCCTGCCGGCGGAACGGCCGTATTTACCGTAACGGCTTTCTCTCCTTCGCCGGAGACCTATCAGTGGTATAAGGCCGTCGAAGGCGGCCCGGACATCGCCCTCACAGAAGGCGGCAAATACTCCGGCACGCAAACCGCTGTTTTGTCCATCGCAAACGCCCAGCTGTCCGACGAGGGCCGCTATTACTGCATCGTCAACAATGAATCGAATATTCCGGTCGCTTCCGAAGAAGCTCTTCTAGGAATCCGACGCCGCATCGCTTACTGGCCGTTTGAAGACGGAAACCCCAACAGCATTGTTCCCGGCAGCCCGGTCTCTATTTTGTACGGCGACCCTGCTTTCACAACGGGAATTGTCGGAGATGCGATGGAGTTTGATGCCGATGCCGATGCACAGGACCTCCTCTATACCAATCCGGAAGAGGTCTCCTATTTTGACATCTGCAATCATTCTCTGACGGTTGCCTGCTGGATCAAGGCATCTTCCGCCGCCACCTGGGGACCGATGGTTGCCCGAAATGGCGAATTCGGCGAGGGCTGGCAGCTGCGGCACAGCGGCTTTACGCTCGACCGGGTCTGCCTGACTACCCGCGGAACCGGCAATGATGAAGGGACCCCCACCAACCGAACCGTTTATGACGGGCAGTGGCACTATGTCGTCGGCACATTCGACGGTGCCGTAAAGAAAGTCTATATTGACGGGGTTCTCAGCCGTGTTCACAGCGCCGATGACGGCTCTATCATTCAGGAATTTGATGCTGTATCCGGACGAATCAATCCGACCGGCTCGCCTGTTTCTCTGGCCGGACGGGTCCGCGGCGACACCGTCGGCGGGCTGATTATCGAGGGCTTCTCCGTCACAGCCGGCATCCTCGATGAAGTGGAGATTTACAACTACGCCCTCGATGCCGCAGAAATCGCCCAAAAGTATGCCGACATCACCCGTACATCAGTCTGCCCGGCACCGCTTCAGCATGACCTTAACGGCGACTGCCGCATCGATTTGGATGACCTGGCACTTTTGGCCTCCAAATGGCTGCTCGATACGAGCATCGCTCCGCAAAGTTAATGTCTGAGGAAATGGGATGGGGCTGTCCGCATCTTTCAAGGTGCGGACAGCCCGCGAAAAAATATCGTTTAACTTTTTTGAGAGGATGGGAAAATGAAAAAAGGAAAGTGGATGATGAGTTTGGTATGTTTACTGACGGCCGCCGTACCCGTTTCGGCCTTCACGCCGGTCCTGGATGGAGTTCTGAATGAATGGACAGGCCCAGGAATTGTCAATCTGGGCACACAGCCGGGCATTGACACGGGCACCTATGCTCTGCTGGCCGGCTGGGACGACAACAACCTGTACATTGCTGTCGATCGCAATTCGACCAACCGCTATCTCGGCGATGACTACTGGGCTCACGATTCGTTCTTCTTTGCCATTGACACCGACGGCATCGCCGGCAGCGGCGCCTCGCAGGACGGCTACGGCATCCTGTCTTTTGCCGGTACCATGCGGCCTGACTTTATCTACTGCTATGCAGGCGGTGCGGGCTGGTATGAAACCTGCAATTGGGCCGGCACGTACTGGAACTGGAACGGCTGGACCAACGCCGGCACCTATTACGGCTGGAACGAAGATTACCCCAACGATGAACTGACTATCCCCCTGTCCGTCATCGGCGGTTCCCACCAGGTGATGGTCTGGGCCTGGATGACCCGCGAAGGCATCTATGATACCGTTGATGCCTCCTGGCCCGCCGGAACAACCGGATACCGCCCTGTGTTCGGGGACGGAGCCATGATTCCTGAACCGGCGAGTTTAACCCTGTTCGGATTGGGCGGTCTGCTTCTGGCTGCACGCCGGAAAAAATAACTTTGTATATACTTCTCCCCTTCCCGACTCCGGGTCGGGAAGGGGATTTACCAAAGAAAACCAGACGAAAGGCATTTGGAAATGCCCAAAAAGAGTATTTGTCTTCTTCTTTTGTGGCTGACAGCTCCTTTATGGGCCGCCGCCCCCTCCGTACGCCCGGGCATGGGAGCCATTCCCTACGCTACCGGCACCACCTTCCGTGTTTGGGCACCGAACGCCTCCTCTGTGGCTGTTGCCGGCAATTTCAATAACTGGAGCACCACCGCAAACCCTCTGGCCTATGAGGGAAACGGCCTTTGGTCCGCCGATGTCGAAGGAGCCGCCCTTTACCAGCAATATAAATATGTCATCAACGGTTCTCTCTGGAAAATCGACCCTCGCGCTCGGGATGTTGTGAGTTCCACCGGCAACGGAGTCATTGTAAGCACCAGCCATACCTGGAGCCCCTTTACCATCCCGCCCTGGAACGAAATGGTCATTTACGAGCTGCACATCGGAACCTTCAATGATACCCCCGGCGGCAGCCCCGGCACCTGGCTGTCCGCTATCGATAAACTCGACCATCTGCAATCGCTCGGAATCAATGTGATCGAGCTTCTGCCTGTCGCGGAATTCCCGACCGATTTCTCAGCCGGATACAATCCATGCAATCTCTTTGCACCCGAAAGCGCCTACGGCACCCCCGCCCAAATGCGTCAGTTCATCGACGCCTGCCACCAGCGCGGCATCGCCGTCCTTCTGGACGTCGTGTACAACCACTGGGGACCGGCGGACCTGGGGTATTCTCTCTGGCAGTTTGACGGCTTCAGCACCTATCCGGATACCGGCGGTATTTATTTCTACGAAAACAACTTTCGCTATACCCCCTGGGGGGACCGACCCAATTTCGACAGCGGACCGGTCCGTTCCTTTATTCGCGACAATGTGATGTACTGGCTGACCGACTTCAACCTCGACGGCATCCGTATGGACGGCACCGCCTACATCCGCGAAGTGGACATCGGCGGCCCCGAAATCCCCGCCGGATGGTCCCTGATGCAGTGGATTAATAATGAAATTGACGCCGCCTTCCCCGCCAAAATCTCCATTGCTGAGGATATGCGGGACAATGACTGGCTCACCAAACCCGTCGGCGCCGGCGGAGCCGGTTTCGATTCCCAATGGGATCCCGGCTTCCATCACAAAGTCGTCTCCGCCCTCGAAACCGCTTACGACGACTACCGCAATATGTGGGACATCCGCGATGCAATTGCGCATCTGTACAACGGATGGGACACGCAGCGGGTCATCTATACCGAAAACCACGACGAAGCCGGTTCAGCCAGCGGAAAATCCCGCGTCCCCACACGAATCTGGCCCGAACATCCCGACAGCTACTACTCCAAAAAACGCTCGACGCTCGGCGCCGGTCTGGTCCTGACCAGTCCCGGCATCCCGCTTCTTTTCATGGGCCAGGAATTCCTCGAAAGCGGTTCCTGGAACGACGGCACCCCGCTGGACTGGAGCAAAAACACAACCTTTGCAGGCATCCGGCAGCTTTATACAGACCTGATTTCTCTCCGCCGAAACCGCACAGGACTGACCAAGGGCCTCATGGCTAAAAATGTCAACGTCTTCCACGTCAACAACTCCGCCAAGGTTATCGCTTTTCACCGCTGGTGGAACGGCGGACCGCGGGATGATGTCGTCATCGCCGCCAACTTTTCCTATCAGGGCTTCACCAACTACAATATCGGTTTTCCCCGTCCGGGACGCTGGAGAGTCCGTTTCAACAGCGACTGGAACGGCTACGACTCCTCCTTTGGAAACACGAACACGCTGGATGTTTCGGCGGCCGCAGGTCCCAAAGACGGACTGCCTTACAATGCCGACATCAGCATCGCCCCGTATTCGCTTGTCATCTTCTCCCAGGGTACAACGCCCGACCTGAACAATTCAGGGGCGGTGGACTTGAACGACTGGGTACTCTTTGCCGACCGGTGGCAGACCGACTGCGACCCGTGGGATGCCTGCGACGGGGCTGATTTCAACCTGTCCGGACGAGTTGAAATGGAAGATTTGGCTTTCTTTGTTCAGCATTGGCTTCAGCAATAAAATACAGCAAAATGGATGGTCTCTGCAGAAAAGGATTGGAATCTATGAACCCGAAAACGCTTTATCTGCTTATTTCTCTGGCCCTTCTCTCATCCGCTCCCGCACGCGTTCTCTGGGAGGAATCGTTCATTCAACCCGATTCCGTTACGAGTTCCGAACAAGCCCAATGGATAAGCGGCAGTCTGGATTTCCCGTTTCATCAGGAAACCGGCGGGCGGCTGCGGCTGAAAGACTGCAATCAGGGAATGAGATTTCCTGCTGATTTTCTTAAAGACACTCCGCCCGGACAAACCCTGTACATCAGCTTTCTGCTCCGCAATCTGGACGACAGCAATAAGGAAAAATATGCAGGCCTCTTCTTCTATCAGGATGACCGCGAAGTCTTCGGCGTCGGCAACGACTGGGCCTCCGACCATTTCGCTTATTGGAGTTCCGATGGACGCGGCGTCCCCATCGGACAGATTCCCACTACTGTGGACAAACACGTCCATCGGATTGTCCTTCGAATCCGGCAGAATCCGCAGGGTCCCGAACAAATCCGAATCTGGCTCAACCCCCTCGACGCCCGACCCGAAGAATCCCAGCCCTCCAACCTTATCAGCGACCTCGAACAGGAATTATCCTTCAATCAAATCCGTCTGCGCACCGGAAATCAATCGAATACCTGGGAATTCGATGAACTGTGCATCGGAACCGACTGGCAGTCAATCACCCGCCCGGATAACGGCCCCGGAGAGTACCTTTCAGAACTTCTGAAATCAGCCGACATCCCGGGCAAGTCCGAAAAGGTCGCTCCCCAAATCGCCCGCTTCTGGCCGAAAGGAGCCGAGGAGTCCAAAGCCCTGCCCTCCTTCGCTCTCGAGAAACCGCGTCCTTCCATCGGTACACTCGGCTCTGATTGGAAAGTCAGACCGAAGTTTGCACAAGTCGATGGACGAAAATACGTCCTGGTCGAACTGTCCCCCGACATCGACCTGTACGGCACCGGCGAGGTCACCGGGCGGCTCCTCCGCAACGGCACGCAAATTATCCTTTACAACAAAGACAATTACGGCTACGGCAAACCCGATCAGCTTTATCAGTCCCACCCCTGGGTTTTAGCCGTCCGTTCCGACGGTTCGGCCTTCGGCGCAATCTTTGACACCCCCTGGCAGGCCCGGCTGGACTTGAGAACAGGCATCGTCTTTTCCGTACCGGCTCAAGCCCCCGATTTTCCCGTTTACGTCCTCGAGGGACGAACCCCTCAGGAAGTCCTGCAGCATCTGGCCGACCTGACCGGACGGATGCCGATGCCCCCGCGCTGGGCATTAGGGTATCATCAGTGCCGCTATTCCTACTACCCCGACAGCCGCGTCCGTCAAATCGCCGAAACCTTCCGTGCCAAACAAATCCCCTGCGATGTCATCTGGCTCGACATCGACTATATGGACGGCTTTCGTATCTTTACCTTTGATTCTTCCCGCTTCCCTGACCCCAAAGGCCTGAATCAGTATCTTCACACCCTCGGCTTTAAAACCGTCTGGATGATTGACCCGGGCGTCAAATATGAACCCGGCTATTTCGTCTATGACAGCGGAACCCAAGAAGACATCTGGGTCCTGGATGCCGCCGGCAAACCCTTCATCGGACCGGTCTGGCCCGGAAACTGCGTCTTTCCCGATTTCACCATGCCCAAAGCCCGCCGCTGGTGGGCCGCTTTGTACAAAAACTTCCTCGAAATGGGCATTGACGGCGTCTGGAATGACATGAACGAGCCGGCCGCCTTCAACGAGCTCGGAACCATGCCGGACAACTGCTTTCATCGCGGCGGGGACGGCCTGCCCTGCGGCCCCCATATCCAATACCACAATGTCTATGGAATGCTGATGGTCAAGGCCTCCCGCGAAGGAATCCTTCAGGCCCGGCCCGACAAACGCCCCTTCATCCTTTCCCGGGCCAATTTCCTCGGCGGCCACCGCTACGCCGCCACCTGGACCGGCGACAACAAAGCCGTCTGGGAGCACCTGAAATGGTCGATTCCGATGTCCCTGAATCTCGGGCTGTCGGGCCAGCCCTTCAGCGGCCCGGACATCGGCGGTTTTGACGGCAACGCAACGCCGGAATTGTGGGCACACTGGATTGCTGTCGGGGCCTTTTATCCGTTCAGCCGGGCCCATACCGTCAAGGAGTCCAACGACCAGGAACCCTGGTCCTTCGGCCCGGAAACGGAAAAAGCCGCCCGCATTGCCCTGCAGAGACGGTATCGCCTGATGCCGTATCTGTACACCCTCTTTTACGAATCGCACAAAACCGGCCTGCCGGCTGCTCGCCCCGTCCTGTTTGCCGAACCCGATAATCCATCCCTTCGAACCGAAGATCAGGCCTTCCTCCTCGGCAGCGACCTGCTGATAATTCCCCGCTGGGCCGTCAAACCCTCTCTGCCTTCCGGCATCTGGCAAACCATTTCTCTGGTGGACGGTGACGCCGCCGGCGACCCGTACCAGTGCGAACTGAAGGTTCGCGGCGGAGCCATTCTGCCGCTCGGAAAAGTCGTCCAGAATACCGAAGAAAACTTTTTGGAGGAGCTGACCCTTCTGGTTTGTCTGGATGAAAACGGAACCGCCAGAGGCACCCTTTATGAAGATGCCGGCGACGGCTGGGAATTCGAAAAAGGACAATACCTGCTCACCGAATACACCGCACGACGCAGCGGGAAAACGGTCTCGGTTCAAATCAGCCGTCAGGAAGGCCAAAGACAGCGGCCTTTGCGAAAGGTGATTGTGGAACTGATAACGGAACAGGGAATCAAGAAAGCTGAAGGAGAAGAGACAAAAACCATCACCCTCAATCTGGAGGATTAACCCCTCTCAATAATTCACATACTTCTCTCCCCGACTGTCCGTTCCGGGCCAGTTCAGACGTATCTCTGCCGTCGCCCGCTTATACAGCCAGCCCGACATGCCGTTTGCTGCTGACTCAAAAGTAAGCGTATCGGCAACGTAATCAATTGTATTCAGATTGTTGAAGGGGTTTTTCGGAATAGTCTTCAGGTAAGGTCCATATAAATAAGGAGCCGTCGGCACAGGAGAAGACACCGCCACTCCCTTGTCCGTGGAGGTTCCCACAAATTGGCTAATTAGTTCACTAACAGAGGCATCACTTCGAGTCCCTGTAAAGCCGATTTTATACCCCGGCGCCAGCCCTCCGTGCTGCATTTTGTACAATTCTATCTGCGTTCGCCAGATTTGAAGCGTATCCTTCGCCGTACTTTCTTTGGCCGCAAGCGTCTGTCCGTGCATCTGGGGAATCACGATCGCCGCAAGAATCCCTAACACGGCCACAACAATCAGCACTTCCAATAGCGTAAAACCCTTCGACATCATTCGTTTTTCCTAAACAAACAGGAAAACCTCCCCAGAAATATCGTCAAACACGCAGAAGGGCTTAAGGAAAAGCAAAGAAGTGATGCCCGATAATGATAGGGAAAAATCTGCAAAAATTGGGGGGTTACGGAATTTCGTCAAAGAATCGTTCGGGGGTTAATCCGGCTGCTCTTGAAGAAGAGTAATAATCTCTTCTTTTACCGGCAGAGCATCCTGCAGACCGAAGCGGCTGCGGGCCAGGGCCTCCGCCGCAACCGCAAAACGAGCCGCCGACAACGGACTGTCGCCCGTCGCATAACAGGCTGCCAACGCCCCGCAGAAAGCATCTTCGCAACCGGTATAGTCCACCATCTCGGTTGCAATGCCCTTAATCCAGTGAGTGCCCTGACGGTCCACCAGCAAAGCCCCGTGTGTGCCCAGACTAATCAGAACATTGCCGGCACCTTTGGCCACCAACTCGGTCGCAATAAACTTAATATCCTGTTCGCCGCTTGCCCCCAGTTCCGTCCGGCTCCACAGCCCCGCAAAACGCAGAACCAAAATATCTGCATTGTAAAAATCGACCGGCCAGTCAATCGCGTGCACAACCCCACGGTCGGGAATCGGAAGATTAACCTCAAGAATCGTCCGCGTCTTGTGAATCTGGGCACATCGGACGGCCGCCACAACGGCATCCGGCGAAAAACTGTCGTGAATCAGACATACATTGGCTGAGCCGATGGTCTGCTCCGCCGCCGCATATTCAATTTCATCCCTTCCGAAAACCTTATTGGCCCCTGCTGAACGGCAGGAACGATTCGACCCGCGTCCATCTACCAGTGTCAGGATAATTCCTGTGCTGATGGCTGGTGAAGCATAAAGCAGTTCGGTTGAGACCCCATATCGGCTGAGGTTTTGTTTAATCATCTCCCCAAAGCAGTCCTCCCCAATACGTCCCAAGACAAACACATCGCACCCGCAAAGGGCCGCCTGAATCGCCCGATTGACCCCCGGCCCGGTGGGGACGCAGGTAAAGCCCATCCCCTCTTTCATTTGCCCGGGCTCCGGACAGGAATCGCACTTGACGGCCATTTCTACATAAGCAGGCCCAATGATGACCACCTTGGGAATCCGTTCTGCCATTGTTTATTCCCCTTTCCCTTCCAAAAACTTCAGGGCATTAGTATATCTTGTCCGCAGCTGAAAGGAAAGTATTTTATAGAACGGCGGCCCGATTTCCGAGATGACACATCCTGAATAACTCTCTTCGTCATCAATCAATCAGTACCTCCTCCTGAAACGCGGGTACGTGGATGTCCCAACCCGTTTTCTCTGTTAGATACGTTTTAAAGTTTTCTGCACTTTCTTTTTCACCGTGAATTAAAAAGACCTTCTGCGGTCTCTTTTGCAGTTTTTTGAGCCATTCAAGAATCTCCCGTCGGTCCGCATGGGCGGAAAACCCATGAACCCTCACAATCGCCGCCCTCACCGGCAGCATCTGTCCCAAAATCCGCACTTCCGGCTCCCCATCCAAAATCTTCCGTCCCAGCGTTCCCTGCGCCTGGTACCCGACAAAAAGAATCGTGCTCTCCGGCCGGCTGATGTTGTTGACCAGATGATGCTTGATGCGTCCGCCCGTGCACATCCCGGAGCCGGCAATAATCATAACCGTGCCTTTAATGTGATTGATCGCCTTTGACTCCCGCGGCGATTCGATCAATTTCAGGCCTCGAAAGCTGAACGGCGATTCATGATTCAAAACCAGCCGGGACATTTCACTGTCATACAGGTTGGAGTATTTCTCAAAGACCCGCGTCGCACGCACGGCCATTGGACTGTCCAGAAACGTCATAATATGCGGAATTCGGTCCTCCAAAAGCAGCTGATTCATATAGTACAGCACCTCCTGGCTGCGTCCGATGGAAAAACTGGGCACAACCAGATTGCCGCCGGCCTGCCAGGTCCGATTGACCGCCGCCTCCAGCTGCCGCTTTGTATCCTCCGGAGTCTGATGCTCCCGGTCGCCGTAGGTGGACTCCACCAGAAGATAATCCGCCCGGTCAAAGGTTTCCGGGTCGCGCAGAATCGGCCGGCCCACACGTCCCAAATCCCCCGTATAAACAATCGTTCGGCACCGGCCGTTTCGACAGACGCCGATGCGAATCATTGAGGCCCCGAGGATATGCCCCGCCTCGTGAAAATCCGCCTCCAGCCCCGGCCCCAGCCGAATCGGTTCATGAAACGGCAGCGGGCGAAACTGCTGAAAACAGGCCTTCGCTTCTTCCATCGTATAAAGCGGCTCAACCGGACGGGGCGGTGTATAGCCGGCCTTGCGGTGACGTTTCTGCTTAAACTCGGCATCTTCTTCCTGCAGCTTGCCGGCATCCAGCAGAACGATTTGGGCCAGCTCCGCCGTCGCCTGGGTACAATAAACCGGCCCTCGAAAGCCCTCTTTGACCAGTTTCGGCAGAAGCCCGCAGTGGTCCAGATGTGCATGCGTCAAAAGCACCGCTGACAGCGAAGACGGCTCGAATCCGAAATCCTCCCAGTTGCGGCTCTGATATTGCCGTTCCTGATAGAGTCCGCAGTCAATCAGAACTTTCGTGCCGTCAAATTCGAGCAGATGACGGGAACCGGTTACGTTTCCCGCCGCCCCCAAAAAACGAAGACGAATTCGCAACCCCTCCGCCGTTTCCTTCCGCTTCCACCTGAAAAAGGATGCAATTCCCATTTGTGACCGCCGCTCCTGTCAACTCAAAAATTTAGTAAGAGATGTGATTTTACCCATCTTCATCATTCTTTTCAAACCCCAACTGCCGAAATCCTGAAGATGAAATCATTTGGCCGCAATGGAGAAAAACTGTTTAACCCAGACGGTTTTTCAGGAGAAGCAGGGCCTGCTTGGCTACGCTTTTGCAGATTCTGGGCAGAGTAAAGCGAAGCGGCGTCTGCTGAGCAAAGCGAAAATCCGGACAGGGCGTCACCGGCAGAGGGTCTCCCAGCACCGTTATCCTTTCCGGAGACGGGCAGCCGAAATTTATCGCCGCGGCGGTTCGAAGAATCGGCAGGGACATCGGCTCCAGACCAACCAGCCGACAGCAGGCGTATTCACAGGCAATCGGGTCTGTACCGCCGATGAAATACCCCAAATGCCGGGGGCTGCCGCTGATAGGCCCCTGCCCCTCCATTGCAATAACCGCATCCACCAGATTGACCGCCGGCGACAGGTACCGGTAAATCCCGAGCAGCAGCCGGCAAAAGGCCTCTGCATCGCCGCCGCGAAGAAAATGCCAGAGGGGTTTTTCCTTGCCGACAACGCAGCCGAATATATTTTTGACGGCAAAGGTTGCCCCCAGCTGCTGGTGCGTTTTGAATTTGGGGAGATTGATAATGATGTCCGCCTCGAGGGCGGCACGGCTTATCCCGACGCTTGCCCCGTCTATCTTGACCCGTACGGCCCTGTCCAGCTGCACCATCGGCACCTGCATCGAATCGAGCACGGTATCGATTTGCAGGGCCTTCAGACACGTGCGGACATCGCCCCAGGCGGGTGAATCGCCGACCATCGGTTTTGCTCCCGCCTCTTTCATCATCTGAGCAAGCGCGGCGATGACGGCCGGATGGGTTTGGGCCGCCTTGTCCGACTCTGAAGGCACAATCAGATTGGGTTTAATCAGAACCCGGTCGGACGGCCGAACAAACTTTCCGATTCCGCCCGCCAGATTCCAAAATCGTTCGAGGGCTTCTCGAACCTCGGAAGCTTCATACGAGCTGCATCGGCACAAAACAACCGGATATTCTTGAGCCGCTGAATCTCTTTGGAAAGACCTGCCGCCTCCTGCCGACATTTATTCTCCCGTCTTTTGACAGACAATTAAAAAAAGCAGCATCCCCGGTTCCTTGGAGGATGGGGCCGAGAAGAACCGGCTGAAAACACTTGTCTCTTCGGGTTTCGGGGAGGCCAGGACAAGCATATCGCCTTCGGTCATAGTCGCCAGCACACGTCCCTCCCGAAACGACAGCGACTCAAAAAAAGAGGCTGCTATTCCGCCGTATCCGGAAACGGCCGGCTGAAAAACCGGTTCAATCCGCACCGATGCAAACCCCCGCTGCGGATTGTCCGGACGGGCCCGAAGCATCAGAGACAAACGTCCCGACGGCACCTGCTTGCCGGCGGGAATCTTATCCGTCCCGAAATAGAACAATGTCTGACCCGCTTCGACCGGAAAACCGGTAATTTCTTCCGGATAATCCTGAAAGATCAGAAGCTTCTTCGTCCCGAGCCGTTTGGCCCCGATTTGCTCGAGAGCTGACAAAACGGCCGGGGCCTGGTCATAGGAACCCGCTGCAGCCCACAAACCGTTGGATTCAAAGGCCGAAGGCTCTGAAACGGTGATTCCTTTGGAAGAAAGCATTGGAAGACACCGCGGGAGGTCCTGCATCTTCTCCGACGGAATCCGCCAAACAAGGACAGCAAATGCACACTGTACCTGCACCGTCGATTGCTGCAGAGGAGCCAGATCGGTAATTTTCAAACGAGAAATTTCCGACGATGCAGAAGTCTGAACGGCGGGAGGCGCTTGACAGCCGAATCCAAGCCAACCCACAAACCAGAGAAAAAGAAAAGTGCTGAACTTCATAGCCGCCCTGCTTTATCTGTCCCGGTACCGCCGAATCTTCAGCAGATAATCCAAATATTCCGTCGGCCCAAGCGGCTGATACTCCGCCATCGCATAGGGAGTCCCGTCCGGCTTAGCCAGATAGAGAGTCGGAAAGAGATTTCGAAAACGGTATCGCCGAGCCAGCTGCTGATTTTGCTTGCGGATTTCCTCCGACTGTTTGGACGGGTCATTGGGAAAGTCAACCAGCATAAAGACAAAATATTTTTCCGCTTCTTTGGCAAAGGCCTCCTGGGCAAAAACATCTTTTTCCAGCCGAATGCAGAAAATACACCAGTCGGAGCCCGAAAAATTGATAAGCAAATCCTTGTTTTCCTTCTGGGCGGCGGCCAGGGCCTCCTCGAAATTGGTGTACCATCGTACCCCTGTATGGGCGGGTTCAGCCCCAGACTCGGGCTGAGGATTCTCCTGAGCCGCAGCCGGCCGCGGCTGCCCGTCGGATTGGGTCGAGACGGACGAGACGGGCTGAGAAGGATTCACAGGGGACTGCTTTTTACATCCGCCGGCCGCCGCCAATCCGGCTGCACAGACAAGCAGAATCCATCTTATTCCGGTACGTGATTCCATCGTGTCCTCAGTTCTGTGAACATCTTCAAAAGATTTCCATTCGCAAGAAACAGGATTATAATCTCTTAGCCCCAAAGAGCAAAGGGTTCAAAAAATCTCAAAAAAACCATTGTAGATATACTTTCACAAAAAACCGATATTCTCAACAATCGTTTTCTTGACGTCTTCTGTATTTCCAGTACAATATCATTCAGTCAGCTGTTTCTGTGAAGCAAAAGAAAGGACTTTTTATGCAAATTATGGCTTTTATAGGCCAGTGGGAATGGGCGGTTATCCTGATTATTGCGGTGCTTCTATTCGGTCGGCGTCTGCCGGAGATTGCCCGCAGCATCGGCAGGAGCATCACGGAATTCAAAAAGGGCATTAAAGAATCTGAAAATGAAATCCACAAAGCCCTCGAAGATTCCGACAAGACGGCGGAAAAAAATCTGCCGAAAAATTCCGCCCAGTAATTCCGCAAAACAATTCGGATATCGAGACCTTTGACAGTCCGCAGCGGATGATGCGGGCTGTTTTTTTATCCCCGCCGCCGCCAAAAACGGCAGACCAGCATCGCGGCTTCATAAAGTAAATAAAGCGGAACCGCCAGAGCAATCTGAGTAATCACATCCGGCGGTGTAGCAATCGCTCCAATGACAAAGGACGCCAAAAAAATATACCGGCGGGCCTTTTGAAGCGATTTCAGAGAAAGCAGGCCCATCCGCTCCGCAAAGACGATAAAAATCGGCGTCTGAAACGTCAGCCCGAAGACCACAGAAAGCATCAGAATAAAGGACACATAATCCGACAAAGAGGGCTGATAGCGGATATACTCCACACCGGCGTTAAACTGAACGAAAAATTTCAGGGCAATCGGTGCAATCACCAGCAAAAAAAACAAAACCCCGCCGACAAAGAGAACCACACTGATCGGGGCAACCACATAAACATAGCGCCGTTCGTGACGATACAGCCCCGCCGAAACAAAAGCCCAGATTTGATAAAAAACCCATGGAGAGGACAAAAGCAGCCCCAGCACAAGGGAGGCCTTCAGGTAAACCAAAAACGGCTCGGCCACCCTGATAGCCTGAAGCGACGGCTCCAGACTGGACGTTTTCATCGCCTGCTCAAAAGGAACCAGAATCAAATGCAGAAACCCCCGCCCCCAGAACAGAGCGATTCCCATCCCGACGGCCAGCCCCAAAATCGCCAGAATGAGCCGCGCCCGAAGTTCCTCGAGATGATCACCTAAACTCATGGACTTGAGTTCTTCTTCCTGTTCCATTCGATTTTCTTCCTCTTGTCCTGTCTGAAACGAAAGTCAGTTTATCTGTTTTTTCCTGTCTGTAAATCCCTTTTCGAAAAGAAGGCGAAAAGATAAGATAGAGGGATGAGCGGATTTATCAGAATTCTTCTGGTTTCGGCGGGCGGGCTGCTTTTTGCGGCGGGACTGGCGGCCTACGTTTATGTACGGCTGAAGCTGAAACCGAAATGGCACGAGATTGAGGAAACGTATTACGAGTTTGAAGAGGCCCATCCGGCTATGCAGCGGTATCAGCGGGGACTGCAAACCAGTATGGCCCTGATTGCCGCCGCAATGCTCCTACTGTTTCTCGGCGCTGTTCTTTAATCAGCCCTTGATGCAGACCAGAGGGACTAATTTGGCGACTTTTCGGGCCAAACCGGCCTTGTCGGAGACTTCGACAACCTCGCTGACATCCTTGTAGGCGCCCGGGGCCTCTTCCGCCAGCCCCCGCATCGAAGCACTTCGAATCAGAATCCCCCGTCCCTGAAGATTTCGGATGATTTCCTTGCCGTGCCAGCGTTTGGTGGCGGCAGTTCGGCTCATCTGGCGGCCTGCCCCGTGGCAGGAGGAACTAAGCGAAAGCGACTCGGCCTCTTTTGTGCCGACCAGAATATAGGAAGCAGTCCCCATCGTTCCGCCGATAAGAACGGGCTGGCCGACCGAACGATACTCCGCCGGAAGTCCCGGATGCCCCGGTCCCCAGGCACGGGTCGCCCCCTTTCGATGGACAAAAAGACGGCACAGGCGGCCGTCGATTTCGTGTTCCTCCTCCTGACAGGTATTGTGCGAGACATCATACAGAAGGCGGATTTGCGCGCCGGGCATCTCTTTCTCGAAAACCTCCCGAACCAGATGCATCAAAATCTGGCGGTTGGCCAGGGCACAGTTGATGCCGCTGCGCATGGCCCCCAGATAGCTGCGTCCGACCTCGGATTTGAGCGGCGCACAGGCCAGTTCCCGCTCGGCCAGTTCAATGCCCGCTTCACGGGCCGCCGTCGCCATCTTTTTCAGGTAATCCGTCCCGATTTGATGACCCAGCCCGCGCGAGCCGCAGTGAATGCTGATTTTGATGTCGCCCTCTTCGAGCCCAAAGGCCGCGGCGGTTTGGGGGTCATAGATTTCTTCAACCTTCTGAATCTCCAGATAATGGTTGCCGGAACCGAGTGTACCCATCTCCTCCCGTTGGCGTTTCTTGGCCTCGTCCGAGACCTTGGAAGGGTCGGCTCCGGCGACGCGGCCTCCGGATTCAATAAAGCGAAGGTCGTCGGCTGTGCCGAAGCCCTGCTGGACGGCCCAAACCGCCCCGCCTGCCAGCACTTCATCAAGTTTGGGGATGGAAAGGGCGATTTTGCCGGTGCTGCCGACACCGGCGGGAATATGACGGAACAGCGCGTCGGCAATTCGTTCGCGGTGCGGGAGGAAATCCTTTTCCTTCAGGCCGGTATGCATCGTCCGCACACCGCAGGCAATGTCAAACCCGACGCCGCCGGCGGAGATGACCCCGCCCTTGTCCGGGTCAAAGGCCGCTACACCGCCGATGCAGAAGCCGTAGCCCCAATGAGCGTCGGGCATCGCGTAGGAATATCCGACAATCCCGGGCAGACAGGCCACATTCGCTACCTGACGGGCAACCATGTCGTCCATCTCGGCAATCAGCGATTCGGAGGCAAAAATCAGGCCGTCCACATGCATTTTGCCCGTTCGTTCAATCAGCCAGCGGTATTCATCTCTGCGTTTGACCAGTTTGCGGTCCATAAAGACTCCTCAAACATCTACGACACACTGGGCAATCCACCGTCCATCCTCAAAAGCAACTTTCAGCATCTGATACGTGGCCGCCTTAGCTTCCACAGCCGCCTCGTGCCGCACGGGGTCCATCCGCTCGCCCCACAGCACGCCTGAGAGCGTATCGCCGGAAATCTTCACCTCAAAGCGGGAAAAAAACATCTTCCGTGTGTCCGCTTCATATAAAATCTGGTTGAGCCATTCGGCCAAAAGCAGCTCCCTGTCGTCCATCTGAACCGAAACCGACACCGGCTCCAGAGGCCGAACCTTCTGCGGATTGCACATGACGGCCATCAGGGCATAGGCGGCCTCTGCGAAGGCCTCTTCGAGCGTCGCCCCGATTCCCCGGATGCCGATGTCCGCCTGATGGGCAAAGTGCTCCCACATACGAGAGCGTTCTCTTAATAGCGGTAATGGTCGGGTTTGTACGGACCTTCCACCGGCACTCCCAGATAGGCGGCCTGTTTCGGCGTCAGTTTGGTAATTTTCCCGCCGAGGGCCTCAACGTGAAGCCGCGCCACCTCTTCATCCAGCTTCTTGGGCAGCGTATAAACGCCGGGCTTAAGATTCTCCGTTGCCAGCATAATCTGGGCCAGGCACTGATTGGTAAAACTGTTGCTCATCACAAAGCTCGGATGCCCGGTTGCACAGCCGAGATTCACCAAACGCCCCTCCGCCAGGACAATAATGGAACGTCCGCTCTCGAGTGTCCACTTGTCCACCTGCGGCTTAATCGTCTGCTTTTTGCACTTGGGGTTGTTCTCCAGATAACTCATCTGGATTTCGCTGTCGAAGTGGCCGATATTGCAGACAATCGCCTCATCCTTCATCCGCTCCATATGAGCGCCGGTAATCACATCGCAGCAGCCGGTCGCCGTTACGAAGATGTCTCCGATGGGGGCAGCTTCGTCCATTGTCGTGACCTCATAGCCTTCCATCATCGCCTGCAAGGCGCAAATCGGGTCAATTTCCGTAATCAGCACACGGGCCCCAAAGCCCCGCATGGACTGGGCGCACCCTTTACCGACATCGCCATAGCCGCAGACAACCACCACCTTACCGGCTACCATCACGCCCGTAGCCCGTTTGATGCCGTCGGCCAGCGATTCCCGGCAGCCGTACAGATTGTCAAACTTGGACTTAGTGACCGAGTCGTTAACGTTAATCGCCGCAAACGGCAAATCCCCAGCCGCCTGCAGCTGATAAAGCCGATGAACCCCCGTGGTGGTTTCCTCGGAAACCCCTCGAAGATTGGCGGCAATTTGCGTCCATTTGGTTGGATTTTGCGAATAGGAGGCCGCCAGCCGGTCCATGATGATGCTGAATTCCTTGTTGTCGTACGTGCGTTCGAGGAGGGACGGGTCTTTTTCCACCCGCATTCCCTGAATCACCATCAGCGTGGCATCACCGCCGTCATCAACAATCATATCCGGTCCCCCGCCGTCCGGCCACGTAAGGGCCTGTTCTGTACACCACCAATAATCCTCCAGCGTTTCCCCCTTCCAGGCAAAGACTGCTGTACGGCCGGCCTTGGCAATCGCTGCGGCGGCATGGTCCTGCGTGGAAAAAATATTGCAGGAGGCCCAGCGAACCTTCGCCCCCAAAATCTCCAGCGTCTCAATCAGCATCGCCGTCTGGAGAGTCATATGGAGACTGCCGGAAATTTTCAGGCCTTTGAGGGGCCGGCTGGGGCCGTATTTCTTTCGGATAGCCATCAAACCGGGCATTTCCTTTTCGGCCAGTTTCAATTCCCTTCTTCCCCAATCCGCCAGCGAAATATCCGCCACCTGATACGGCAGGGACAAATCCAGAGGACGAACCTTTTTCCGCTTTGTATTCTGAATGGTATCCATCCAAACTCCTTTCTTTATCGATTACGTTATCATACTTCGTTTCTTTTCTCTCTGCAACGCTGCTCGGCAGGTTTATAAAGGACAAAACCCGTCTTGATAACTCTTTTTGTAAATATATATAAAATTAATTCTACAAACAATCCTTTACAACAAAACGAAAAATGATATATCTATGCCGTTTTCAAAAGGTTTGTTTTAGGAAAACGTTTATGCCGGAGATTATGCCTATATCCCAAACGGGGTATGAAAAACTCAGAGAAGAGCTTCGCAGTTTGGAAAAAGAAGCCGTTGAAGTCCGACAGCGCGTCGCAGAGGCACGTGAACAGGGTGACTTGAGGGAAAACGGCGAATACATCTACGGCCGTCAGCAGCTGGGCTTCATTGAAGGGCGAATGGCCGAAATCCGCGGAAAGCTGAACTTTTCCAAAACAATTGACTGTACCCAGATTCCTACGGAACGTGCTGGGTTCGGCACGGTCGTTAAAGTCAAAGACCTCGACACAGGAAAAATACATATCTATCACCTGCTTGGCCCATATGATTCAGATTTGACTGATGACAGCATTTCCATTCTATCTCCAGTCGGCCAGGCGTTAAACGAATGCACCGTCGGCAGCCGCATTTCCGTTCAGGTGCCCCGAGGCGAACTTCATTTGGAAGTCCTGGAGATCCAGAAATCTCCCATCCGTTAAACTCGACTGTCTTTGAATCCCCCAAAGACAGAACCAAAATCAACCGATAAACAATCGGATTCACTTTTGAGCCGTCAAAAGTAGACAATCATAGTCCTTTTATGTTTTTTTTTACCATAAACCATTTCTTATTACCAAATTTTCTTTCTCAGGATATAGGCAAATGCGGGAAAGAAAAACAGAAGTTCAAAAAGGATAAATGATGTCCGCTAATGACCATGAGCGTGTAAAGGTTTTCTTAAATCTTTACTCCACGTATCAGCATCGCATTTACGGATTTATTATGTCCATTATCGGCAGCTGGGATCAGGCGGACGACATCCTTCAGGAAACAATGAGCGTGCTCTGGAATAAGTTTGAACAATACACACCCGGAACAGATTTTTTGTCCTGGGCAATGAAGGTGGCCCATTTTCAGGTCTTGTCCCATATCAAAAAGCAAAAGATTCAAAACAAGTATTTCAGCCGCAAAACCATCGAAAATATCAGCGAAATAGCCGCTTCCTCTTCAGGGGATGCCGATGAATCCCTCAAGGCGCTTCGCCAGTGCATCAAAAAGATGTCGGAGCGCAGCCGGCAGCTTCTTTCCCTGCGGTATGAGGACGGGGCGACTATTCAGAAAATCGCCCAGCGGATTCAGGAAAGCGTCAACAGTCTCTACAAGGAATACCAGCGGATTCACTATCAGCTCTTCCAATGCATCCGCAGGCAGATGGGGTGGGATGCTTAAAAATGAAAAACGCCCGACACATTCAGCGAATGTTTGAACTGCTGGACGCCGTTCGCGAAGGCACAATCCGTCCCGAAGAGGTGGAGGAACTGGACCGCATTTTGGCGGAGGATAAAAAGGCCTGCCGGTTTTACTATGAATATTTCAATATGTGTGCCCTTCTGCGGAGCGGCAAGGCCTTTGAACCGAACCTGTCCGTGCTGCCGCAGGCAGGTGATTCCCTGCACAACATGGCCTTCTGGAAGGCCCTGGCCCGCGAAGAGGAAACAGCTCCGGAAATCGAGCGGCCTGCCGAACGGAAAGAACATCAGGAAATCCCGCCGTCTGTGAAATCCGCCGGGATTCCCGCCAAAGTCAGTCGATTGTCAATGGCATCTCTGGCGGTGTCAGCAGCCGCTCTGATTTTTGTAATCGGCTATGCCTTTTTGGTCTCAGTGGGCCGTGGTGTGGAGGTCGCCACCCTGACCGACAGCATGAATGCAAAATGGGCGGACAGGGCCCCCCTGCTGGAACGGGGAACCCGCCTGACAACTGGAAATAATCCTCAGCTGCTGCGGGAAGGATACGCAGAACTTCTGTTCGACAACCAAGCCCGTGTGACCCTCGAAGGGCCGGCGGAGTTTCGAATCCTCGCCGAAGACCGGCTTGCCCTTACCTACGGAAGGGTCTATGTCAAGATTCCTAAATCCGCCACCGGCTTTTCCGTGCTTACACCCCATGCAAAAATTATTGACTTGGGAACGGAATTCGGGGTCATCTCGAACCCGTCAGGAGAAACAGAAGTTCATGTATTCAGGGGCCAAACGATTCTGGTCGGCAGCGGTCCCAAAGAAAAAAAATCCATCCTTAATCTGACGGCCGGCAGCGCCGGAGCAGTCTGTGATAACGGTGCAACAATAAAGGAAATCCGGTACGCCCCCTATGCCTTTACCCAAAAAATTGACTCACGGACCGGCCTCCTCTGGAAAGGTCAACGGTCCATCCAGCTCACTCATCTGCTTGCCGGACACATCTTCACCGCCGCTCCGGAAGGCATCGAAATAGACCCTGCAAGCGGAGAATATGTAATTCATGAAAACTACGTTTCGGGAACCGAACGCCGGGGACAGCTCGAATACCGCACAATGAGTTCTCCATTCATAGACGGAAGTTTTATTCCGCAGGGAGGGGTGCAGAACATCAGCCGCAGCGGCTTATCGTACTCGTTTCCGCAAACCAGCGGGTGCCTGCACTTTAATCTCAGCGATCAGAAAACCGTGTACGACACAAAAACCGACGCCTATTATCCTCTGTTTTTAGAACCCTCTTCCGCAGAAAAACCGTCACTTTTCATGCACCCGAATATGGGGTTCACGCTGGACCTGAACAAGATTCGCCGGCAGATTCCATCCCTTCAGATTCAGCGGTTCACCGCAGAATGCGGAATCGCTCTTTCTGCTCGAGAAGCCCTGAAAAAAATCTACCCGGACGGAAACATCCCGGAGGATGAAAGGCCGAGCGTTGATTTTGCCGTTCTGCTGGATGGAAAAGCAAAACAGACATTCACTGGAATCACGCTTGAGTCCGGCATTCTGAAAATCGATGTGGACATTCAGCCGACGGAACGGTTTTTAACCCTTGCCGCAACCGATGAAAATCGGAGTATTAAGTATGACTGGTTCGTTCTGATTCAGCCGGAACTGCAAATCACAGATTCCGATTCAGAGGAAAGCCATCATCTAAATTCGCCAAATCCATAAATCCGTGTGTGAAGGTGTGTAAAGACGTGTGAAGATGTGTTGAAAAAAGCGAACCGGAAACTAAACATTCATTTTTGGAGGATTGAGCGATGAAAGCAGTGTACAAAGCAGCTTTGACGGCGGTTGTGGTGTTCGGCGCCGTGTGCCGGGCCGATACCATTGTAAGCTGGAACTACAATCGATATGGGGATGCCTACGGCACCCAGAGCACGGATGTGGCCGGTGTGGCGCCTTATTCCGCTTCGTACTGGAATGACACCTGGCTGGACGGACGGACCACCGATCTGCTGGACAATACAGGAACCCCCACGACGATCGACATCAGCTGGGTGTCTTACAACTCCTGGTCGATTCAGGGCTCTCATCCGGGCAAGGATGCTGACGGCTCGTATAACAAAGAAATCCTGAACGGCTATCTGAATTCCGGTCCTGCCTGGTGGAATCCGCCTCTGACTCATTCGGCGGTTACCCTCTCTCAAATCCCGTACTCATCCTACAGCATTGTTGTCTATTTCTCCAGCGATGTGGCGGGGCGTGAAGGATATGTTACAAATGGAGCTGCAACGTATTATTTCAATACGCTCGGACCGGCCAGCATTGCGTCCGGGAACGCTCTGTTCATTCAGGCGACGGACACCACCGAAGCGGGATATTTGACGGCAGCCAATTACGCCGTATTCAGCGGTCTGTCGGGCACCAGTCAAACCGTAACCGTTCAGATGCGCGACTTGGAGGAATGGGGCGGCATCGCCGCTGTTCAGCTTGTTGTTCCGGAACCGGCATCCCTGATCCTGCTGAGCATGGGCGGGCTGCTGCTGCGGAGAAAAAAGTAAACTTTGCAGAATGCCCAAAAGAAAAGGCGAGGCCGCATCCGGCCTCGCCTTATCCTGTTCAGCAGACACATTTCCTGGTTGTTTCTGAAAGTAAGGAGAATCAATATGATGAAAAAAATCACATGTTTCGCAGGGATACTTTCCATCCTCTCTTCCCTGTCCTGGGGCTTGACCCTAACGAACCCCGGCTTTGATGCACAGACCATCAGCGACGGTGCATGGTCCGCTCCCGCCGCCATTACCGGCTGGGACCTGAACGGCGGATGGTCGCACGCCCAAAATCTGGCTGCTGATGCCATCACGCCGGAAGCCCAGAGCGGGGCAAACACCTGCGGTCTCAACGGTGTGGACGGTACGGACGGCGGTGCCTACATCTCGCAGATTGTCAAAGAAGACGACGGAACAACACCCGTACTGGTTCAGGCCGACAAAATCTATAAAGTAACCGTCTGGGTCGGACGCAGAACCGGCGTTCAGGGTTCCTTCCCCGGCATCCTGAAAGTCTATCTTCAGGAAACCTCCGGTGCGGCTCCAACCAACATCGCCGAAGCTACCTATGATTTGGCTGCTCAAGGGCAGAACACTTGGACCCGGCAAACCCTGTATCTTTCCACCGGCCCGGCTCCTGCAGGGCTGGGCAGCCCGCTGCGGCTGATGCTGCGAAACGTCGGAAACCGCAGTTCTACCCACTGGTACCAGCAGGTCGTTCTGGATGATGTCGCAATCAGCGAGCCCTATATTGCCGCCGGCCCCAGCCCCGCCCACGGAGAAACAAATGTGCCGGTTACGGTCAATCTGAGCTGGTCCGCCCCGGAGGCCTTTACCCCTCTGAGCTACAATGTGTACCTCGGAAAAGACCCGAATGTGAGTCAGTTTGCGGCTCTGGGGATAACGGGAACCTCCGTTGATCCCAGTCCGAGCGGCAATTTGGCATTCGGAACGACATACTACTGGCGTGTGGATGCCGTCGACCCCAATAACGGCTCGCCGATTGTTCGCAAAGGAAATATCTGGCGTTTCACAACGGTTCCTGAAGAAGTGGTTGTTCAAACCAATCCGGTCGGTCAAACCGTCTCGGCAGGTTCGAATGTCACCTTCACCGCGGAATTCCTGAACGCCTCCTCGTACGCATGGTACAAGTCAAATGACGCCGCCGTCAGCGTGGACGACCAAAACCTGGGCGTCAACTCCAATACGCTCACCCTCTCAAACGTTCAGCTCGGTGACGAGGGCTGGTATTATTGTATCGGCAGCAACTCCAAACCCTCCAGTGCTGTTTCCGGAATGGCGCGTCTGATGACGCGGCGTCTTGTCGGCTGGTGGAAGCTGGACGGGAATCTGAATGATTCCGTGCAGGAGGTGATCAGCGGGGTTCCGACTCATAACGGCATTGCCGCCGACCCGAACTTCACAGCCGGCCTGAGCGGCAGCGGATGTCAATTCTTCGGAGACGGCCAAACCGTAGTCATTCAGAACAGCGGCGACTACTTCAACTTCTATCCGCAGGGAATGACAGCCAATGTCTGGGTGAAGACGCAGACCACCACCTGGGATGGCATCCTCAGCAAACAATACCGGGTTGATAATACATCAGCCAACTGGATTGGCTGGGTGCTCGATATCAGCAACAATCCCAATCAGCCCCACTTTACGGTACGCAGAGCCCACGGGGATCTGTTTGGTCCGGTTGCCGTCAAAGACGGCGGATGGCACATGCTTACGGCAGTCATGGACCCGCAGACGCAGACATCCCGGATTTATGTGGACGGCCTTCTGCGGGCGACTTCCGCCGCTTATAATATGAATGCTCTGACCCTCACGCAGGAGATGCTGACCATCGGTGCTGAAACGGCATCCGGAACGGTCGGCTCCTTTACCGGCATTGTGGATGATGTCCGTATCTGGAACTATGCTTTGACCAACAATGCGATTGCCAAGCTTTATACAGACCTGTACTCCGCCGTGGAGCCGGGCATCGAACTCTGTCCGGTCCGTCCGACCTTTGACATCAGCGGACCCCAGGGTACGCCGGACTGCCGGGTGAATCTGTATGACCTGGCGGTCGCAGCGGCAGCATGGCTCGAATGCAATGCCGTTCCGTCCTGTGTCGCGGAACTTCCGTAATGGAACGTTTTTTGAGAATCCGGGAAGGAGGAACACCATCCCTCCCGGATTCTTTTTGCTCTGTGGGGAAATTTGAAAGCCGCAAAAATAGGGGGTTTGAATGAATCGCGTAATCATCAAGACTATATGGGTAGGGATGCTCTGGCTGGCGGTTCCGGTTCGGGGAGCTTTGCCGAGTCCCTGGCAAAATCAGGATATTGGGAATGTCGGTGCTTCCGGCTCCTGCACCTATTCAAACGGTGTTTTCACCGTAAACGGCTCCGGTGCGGACATCTGGAATACAGCGGATGAATTCCATTTCGTATATCAGCCGTATTCAGGAAATGTGCAGATTGAGGTCCGGGTTTCTTCTCAAACCGCAACAGACGGCTGGGCCAAAGCCGGTCTGATGATTCGGGAAACCCTCGACAGCAGCTCCAAACATGTGATGATGATTGTCACCCCCTCTAACGGCAGTTCCTTCCAATACAGAACCGCAGCCGGCGGCATTTCTTATCACGACACGCCCTTCAATGGTCTGACCACCCCCTGCCGGCTGAAATTGCTTCGCGTTGGAAATGTATTCAAGGGATACAGTTCATCGGACGGTTCGAACTGGACCTTGATTTCAACCGTAACGATTTCAATGTCTTCGACTGTCTACATCGGTCTGTGCGTAACCGCTCACAGCGATGGACAAATCTCAACAGCCGTTTTCGACGAGGTCTCTGTTCTGACGGATACCTCCGCTCCGACTCCTGACCCGGCTGCCTGGGCGGAAAGTCCGCATGCTGCAGGGCCCGACACCGTTCAGATGACAGCCGCTGTCGGAACGGATGACAGCGGACCGGTGGACTATTATTTTGAAGAGATGACGGGCCATGCCGGCGGCGGTGACAGCGGATGGATTTCCGTCCCGACTTATACGGATTACGGCCTCCAGCCCATGCAGACCTATACGTATCGGGTTCGTCTGCGGGATGCCTTCGGAAATACGACTGATTATTCAGCACCGGTTTCCGTGAGAACCGGTCCAACGCCGGATTCGGACGGGGATGGTCAGGTAACCCTGTCCGATTTTGCATCCTTCGCTTCCAATTGGCTGGATATGGATTGTCAGGGCATACTCTGGTGCGGCGGCTCCGATTTTGATTTAAACGGCACTGTGGATAAATCGGACCTGGAGCTTTTGGGCAATGCATGGCTTCAGCCGCCGGCTGGCGGGCATTTTCATGGCTGGGCAACAACGCCTCCGATGGGCTGGAACAGCTGGGACTGCTTCGGCACCAGTGTTACAGAGGAGGAAGTCAAGGCCAATGCGGATTACATGGCCCAACACCTCAAGCCCTACGGCTGGGAATACGTTGTCGTCGACATTCAATGGTATGAACCGCAGGTGGAAGCAGACCCCTATCAATATCCCAATCCGCCCCATACCAATATCGATGAGTACGGCCGTCTTTGGCCCGCCGTCAATAAACATCCTTCCAGCGCAAACGGAAAGGGATTTGCCCCGCTGGCCGAATATGTTCACAACCTGGGCTTAAAATTCGGAGTCCATTTGATGCGAGGCATCCCGAAAGCGGCATACAATCAGAATACGCCGATTTTGGGAACACCATACACCGCAAGGGATATTGCCGACACGTCAAGCACCTGCTCCTGGAATCCTGATATGTACGGCGTAGATACCTCCAAACCCGGAGCACAGGAATATTACAACTCCGTCTTCAACCTTCTGGCCCAGTGGGGTGTAGATTATGTAAAGGTTGACGATTTAAGCCGCCCGTATCATCAGGGAGAAATTGAGGCCATTCGAAAAGCCATCGACCAGTGCGGACGGCGCATGGTTTTCAGCACATCGCCCGGAGCAACGCCCTTATCCTCCGGCGAACACATCTCGCAGCATGCCAACTTGTGGCGTATCAGCGATGACTTCTGGGACAGCTGGGAAGCCCTCGACAGCCAGTTTCAGCGGTTGAGCGACTGGAGTCAGTGGAACGCAGACGGTCACTTTCCGGATGCAGATATGCTGCCGCTGGGAAACATCAGGGCCCGAAGCGGCGGCTGGACTAATTTCACCCAAACCGAACAGAAAACCATGATGATTTTGTGGGCGATTGCCCGCTCGCCGCTGATGATGGGCGGTCATATGCCCAATAATGACACCTATACGCTGTCGCTGCTGACAAATTCGGAGCTTTTCCAGGTAAACCAGCGAAGCTTCCACAATCGCTGCATTCAGAGCGGCAATTACCCTCTCTGGATTGCAGACATTCCCGACAGCAATGAGCTCTATCTGGCTGTTTTCAATCGCACATCATCGGGGCCCGCTTCCGTCCAGGTCGTGCTCCCTCAATTGGAAATCAAACAAAGCGGACGGGGAATCAGGCGATGCCGCATCCGGGATTTATGGACCCATACCGACTTGGGAGAGTTTACGGAACTTTTCGCTCCGACCGTTGCCTCTCACGGAGCGGAATTGTACAAGATAACCATCCTCGAAACCGTCCCGATTTCAGAACCGGAAAAGAGAATCGCTCTGCAAAATCCCGGCTTTGATGCTCAAACACTCGCCGACGGAAGCTGGTCGGCACCAGGGGATATTCTGGGATGGAGTGATGATTCCGGCGGTTATTCTCATGCCCAAAATCTGAATTCGCAAGCCATTGTTCCCGAAGCACAGAGCCCTGAAAATACCTGCGGTTTAAACCAGGGTTCCTGGATTGGGCAGAACCTGAACTATTCCGACGGCAGCTCCGTTCTCATCGAAGCCGGCAAGACTTATGAAGTCACCGTCTGGGCCGGACGCAGAGCCGGAATAGAAGGAACATACGGAGGAATTCTCGAAGTCTCTCTTGAAGATTCGACTTCCGACACCCAAATCGCCCGGGGCGTTTATGATTTGGCTAGCCAGGCCAAAAACACCTGGACGCGTCAGACTCTTTTGCTGTCAACCGGAAACGCTCCCCCGGGTTTAGGGCATCCTTTGCGTCTTGTTCTCAAAAACATCGGTACACGAGCCGCGGAACACTGGCATGCACAGATTGTATTGGATGATATTACAATAAATACCAAGTGAAACTGTCTATATACTCTTCAGAGATAATTACGGTTTCTGCACGGTTTTATAAACTTCTACCAGCTGCTCAATCATCCCGCTGACGGGGTGATGGCGGCGAACGTAATCCTGGGCAGCCGACGCCAGCTGGCGCGCCAGTTCCGGACGGCTCAGTAGTTTCTTCAGAGCCGTATAAATGCTCAATTCATTGTTCGGTTCCAGCCAAAGAGCCGTTACACCGTCCTGCAGCAGGCCCCCTGCCGGGTCAGGGGCACCCGCTATGGCCAGGCCCGTTCCCATAACCTCCAGCAGGAGCGGCTCGAACCGCCGTACCGGATTCAGATACACAAAGATATCCGCACCGGACAAGACATCCCGAATCGATTCCTCCATCGGAACCACGCTCAAATTCGACCGCAATCCAAGAGTTCGAACTCTTCGGCGGACCGCATGCTCCGCCCGTCCGGAACCGAGAATCGCCGCAAAAAAATCAAAGCCGTCCAGCCGCAGATGACGCAGGGCCTGAAGAAACGGCTCCAAAGCATCCGCCCGGTCCAGCGGATGCACCAGAATCAGACTCGGCAGACGGGAGGAGTCGGAAAAACAGACACACGCATCTTCTGTATAGCAGCCGGGCCGTATCAGGTGAATCGGAGGCAGCTGTCCGCGTCCGCTTTGTTGGAGGACCTGCAGAATCGGCTCACTGGCGGCTGTCAGAGCATCCGCCTGCTCAAAAGGAAACAGCCGGCAAAACAGTTTTTTCGGAAAGTCAAAAAAAGACAGGATATATGGAACCTCAAAGCTCTCGGAAAGAAAATGCAGCAGACGCGCATGGGCCGGCCAAACGCCGTGCAGCACCGTCGGTCGATAGTATCGGAGGCATTCGATAAATTCCTGCATGGCTCGGCTTCGACGCCGAAACTGCCAGTTCTGAGGATATTCAAAAACCTCCACGGATGGACACAAAACTTTGTAAAAATCGCTTCCCTGCGGCCCTGCCAGCGCCGGCCGATAGGAAGACCCTACCAGCCCTACCAGCATGCTGCGAAAGAGCCCCGGATACAGCCGAAGCACCTCCGGCCGGACAAAAAGCAGAGGTCTGCAAACCTTCCGACACAAACCGCCGGTATTGTTTTCATCAGGAGGCATAATCCTTTACTGATTTTTGGTGCGATGCGTCAGGATTTGCGTCAATTTTTCCAGTTCGCCCGGCTTGATATGGTAGCATTGTGAATCATCGGGAAATCGGCCTTCCCGCACTTCCTGCACATAAGCGGTTACGGCCTGCTCGACCGCCGGTCCCAGCTCGGCAAAATGCCTGGAAAACTTCGGCATCGGTCCCGTGCTCAGCCCAAGAATGTCAGAGATGACCAAAATCTGACCGTCACAGTCCGGCCCGGAGCCGCAGCTGATAACCGGAACAGGGCTTTGCCGGGCAATCAAAGCAGCGGCCTCTCGAGCTGTGCCTTCCAGCAGGAGTGCACCGGCACCGGCCCGGACCATATTTTCGCTCAATTCAAGCAGCTCATAGGCCAGCTCCGCCGTTGTACCCTCGGCTTTCAGTCGTCCGAGTTTCGTAATGCTCTGGGGACGAATTCCGATATGAGCCATCACCGCCATGCCGGCATCGCTGACGGCCTTGACGGCATCCAGATAGGCCGCTGAGACCTCCATTTTGATGATTTGTGCGTCTGCTTCCCGGACAAACCGGCCTGCATTTCGGACCGCATCCGCCGGAGAGGTCTGATACGAAAGGAACGGCATATCCGCCACCAAACAGACATCGGGTGCCCCTCTCCGCACGGCTGCCGTAAGCATCACCATCATATCCATAGTGGCCGGCAGGGTTGATTCATATCCAAAGATAACCTGGGCCGCCGAATCCCCCACCAGAATCATATCCACTCCGGCTCGGCTGACCCATTGGGCGGTTGTATAGTCATAACAGGCAACCGCTGTAATCTTCCGGCCGGCTCGCTTCATTTCCAGCAAACTCAAAATGTTCTTTCTTGCTGCCATATCTTTCACAAGATTATATTTTACAATAACTTACTCTCTTTTCTTTTGCAAGCGGAAAAAATCATAAAGGGGAATCGTTTTCTGCTTAATCAATCAAGATACAATATGTCCTTAAAAATGCATTAAAATTTTGTTAAAGTTCTGAACAAAATCTGTTCGATATGACTATAGCATAAAGAAGGGTCTTTCAGGGTCTTATAGAGAGTACTTTTCAGGCTTTTCATCACCCTCCTCCGAAGCCAGATTCTGACTCGTTTGGGATCTGGCTTTATTTTTTTTATCTTTACAAGCAAAACACCAACAATAAAACCCTATTTTATCCGTTTTTTCCAGATTCCATCAGCGGCTGGCTGCCAAGCCATTCAAGGATGGCGTCCACCGGCTGATAGGCCGGGGCCAGATTGGTTTGTTCAGGAGCAATTTTGAGCGTCGGTTCACGACGGAAGGTTCGATATTGCTCCGCCTGCTCCGACGTGGGCTCAAATCCTTTATTCAAATGCGGAGCAAGCATAATCAGCAATTCCGAGTTTGTTTTTTCCCTCCTTTCGCTCGAAAACAGAATCCCCAGAAGCGGCAGATTTCCCAATACCGGCACCTTCTGAGTCGTTATCAGCGTATCTTTTCTGCGCAAGCCGCCTAAAACAATTACCTGACCGTCCTCTACCAGCAGCGTTGTCCGGGCCTGCCGAGTATTGACAATGGGCACATTGGTGGACGACTTGCCCGATGTCACATTCTGTTTGGGCTGAATTGTCATCTGGATTTTCCGCTCGTCCGTCACCACCGCCTTGACCGTCAGCGTTACGCCCACTTCCTTAAATTTCGTGCTCGTCAACGTTCCGCCGCCGGATGTATCGCTGGTCTCCGTATACGGAATTTCCTCGACGGTTTTGATTTCCGCCTCCTGTCCGCTGAGTACAACAATCCGCGGGGTCGCCAGCAGTTCCACGTGCCGCTGCTGCTGAAGTGCATGCAGCGTCGCCGTCAAATCCCCGTTGAGAAACGTAAGGTCCATTCCAGCCGTAGCCGGCGTGGATGTGTCAAAGGTATCCAGCAAAATCTGCTTGGAGGTCGTTCCTCTGCCTTCCGCACCGCCCAGCAGAAACTGCCAGTTGACACCGATTTCGGTATCATCCACAAGCATCACGTCCGCTATGACAACCTCTATCAGAATCTGCTCCGGCATCCGGTCGGCCTGACGCACCTCGCTGACAATCCGCTCCAGATAGTCGGGCAAATCGCACAACAGCAGCGAGTTGGTGGCTGCATCAATCGAAACCTTGCCGGCCGGAGAAAGCATTCCGCTGACCAGGTCTTTCAGATTTTCCGCACGAAGAAACTTCAGCATCACTGTCTGAACGGCCATCTGCCGCCCGTCGATGGCAGCGGCAGCCGATTCAGCAGGCTGCACCGCAGACTCTTCAGCCGTTAAACTGCCAAACGGATCACGGGAAACCGTTGTTTCCTGGGCGTACACAAACATTCCAAACAGCAAAAATCCCGGCAAAATGGTCTTTATTATTCCATTCATACCTTATTGCTCCTTTGATTTCTCGGTCGTGGACGGTTCCCGGCTGTCTGTATCCCTTGCAATCGGCACCAGCAGGCAAACCCGCCCGACCAGCACCCCCGGACGCTCTCGGGCCGACTCAATCTTCAAAGACTCCAGCAGCACACATCGAGGATAGGATTCCATCTGCCGAACCCATTGAGACCAGGCATCGTAGGTACCGTACAGCTGCATTTTTACCGCCCGGATTTCCACGGCTTCCGATTCATCCGGCAAACCGGAACGGCCTTTCGGAGCAAGGTCATACTCCAGTGCCGCCAAATGACAGCCTGTCTGAACGGCCCCTTGTTCCAGCCGGGCAAAAAACACTTCCGCCTCCGCCGGTGTAAAAACAGAAAATGACTCCCCCTTTTTCCATTCCTCAAGCCGTTGAAGCTGAACTGTCAGACGCTCCCCGAGTTTTTCCATCGACGCCAGCTGCTCCGCATAAAGGCCTTCGAAATTCCGACTGCGGGAGCGGGCCTGCGCCGACTGGAAATAAGGATGCAGAAAAACCGGATAAGCTGCCGCCAGAATCACCCCCGCCGTCAGCCAAGGCAGCCGCTCCCGAATCTGAACCAGACGTTTAGTCAGAGACGGCATCTGCATCATATTCTTCTCCTGTTTCAAAAGACTTCAGACGGCAGATGATTCGATACTCATACACTCGTCCCGAACCTGCACTGAGCCGGCTTTCCGCCACGGCGGCATTCGAAATCAGGGAACTCTGCCCCAGCCGTGCGGCAAACTGATAAATGGCCTGAATCGAAAGGGCTCTGCCGGAAATTTCCATCATCCCGTTTCGATTCATTTCGAGAGAGGTGATTTGAAGGGCCGGCGGTATCGCCTTGCGTATCTCCTCAAAAACGGAAGAAAAGGAAAAAACCGCCCGCTGACGATTCATTTCTTCACTGACTCGCTGCAAGTCCCGAAGGATGTCAATCTTTTCTTTGAGTTGTTTGTGACGCTCCGCCGTCTGAATCAAAGACGGCGGCTTCTCAGAATCAGAAAGTGCCTGAGCATTGAAAGGCATCAGCCAGGCGGAAACAGCAAATCCCCCGAGCATCAGTGCCGCCGCCGCAACAGTTTTCCAAAAACTTCTTTGCCAGGCATATTGTTCCAGCACCTCCGGCGGGAGCAGCTCTGGAACCGAGTGAGCCGCCGGCTCAATTCCTTTCCATGCGGCCCCCAGTGCCGCCGGCCAAACCGGCTCATTCCCCTTGAGCCCAAGACCTTCAGGCCGCCGCTCCGGTGTAATCAGAACCACCCTGTCCCCGAACAGGGACTCCAGACCGGATTGCAGGCCTTCTAATGCCTCCTTCCAGCTATCCTCCAACACAACCATCACCTGCCAGTGATGCTGAAACGAAAATCCCTTCTCCAGTTCGTAAAACTGCTGAATCGTCCGAACTTGCTCAAGAATAAAAGAGGAAAGCTCTTCCAAACGACCTTCCCATGAAAATCTCTGCACAAAATCCAGCTTTCGGTTCAAATAGGCGCAAACCGTCAGCGTCCGCCCGGTCAGAGAAGCTGTCAGAAGATTTTTGGTTTTGCGGGCCTCTTCCCAAAACGCCTCAATCGCCCGATAGACGGCACAGAAATCCATCTGGAGGGATTGAATCTCCACGCCGGCAAGTCGGAAGGTCTCCGTCAGATTGCGAATGCACTCCCGCGTTGTAAGACCCGCCAGAATTCTTTCTTTCCCTTCCTCATCAGCCCCGAGGGAACGATAATCCGCATAGGCCGTCCGTTTGACCAGAATCGGGCTGAATCGCATCTCCGTATGGATAAATTTCTGCATATTGGACGGAATTTCCGCCGGCAAATCCAGAATCTGCGCCGCCGTCTGAGCATCCGGAACCACCACAACAGCACGCCGCAGTCCGATCCGCGCTGTTTTCAGCATCTTTCGAATCAGCCCCGCCGTACGAGCAGGACGTTCAATCCATCCTCCGCAGACCTCCCCCGCCGGCAAATCCGTGCGGCCCGAACGCAGGCGGACAACCTTCGGCCCGACCGCTTCCACCCACACGGCCTCCGCATAGCTGTCCGTCAGCACAATCCCAAGCGATTCTTTTTTCCGTTGGACTCTCATGGATTGATTCGCAAAGACTCTATCGAAACCGGATAGGGCAAAGACAATCCGGTACGCACTTCGGCTTGAAGCCGCGCCTGATAGCCGGCCGCGGTCATCCCAACAGACTCAATCGTGAGCAAAGGCGGACTTCCGGCTACCGAAACCGTATAGAAATCATCGAAAAACGGTTTATTCAGAAAACCGCTATTCCAGGAAAGATCCTGCCGAATCGCGGCAATGGCATCATTCAGCCCCGCTTCCGCAACCGCCAGGGCCCGGGCCATTTCCATTTGATTTTTAACCTGCAGAAGCTCCTCGGTTGTCAAATGAAGCATCCCGATAACCAGAGCCGCTGTGAGGGCCAGCAGGAAGACCACAACCAGCAGAATGCTTCCGGAACAAGTTGTCTTTTTTTTATCGGTTATCACGTATCCTCATCACACAAACTATAGAATCCGCCTCCTTGAGTTCATCGTCTATACAAGGACCCCAATTAAGCGGCTTTTTCAACGGTTTGAACCCTCCGAAGTACGCGGTAAAAAGACCGAAAAGGCCCGTCCATCAAAACCTTATCGGAACCCTGCATTTCCTTCGGAACCGCCTTCAAAATACAAAAACCGGGTCCGATAAATTCCCTACATCCGTCCGGCAGCCCATTCAATCGAACGGCGGAGAATCTGCCAGCCGTCATCCGTCAGCCAGCTGTTGTTAAATCCGCTGTAGCCCCAGGGCAAAACCACCCGTCGAGCCGGTGCCGGCTGCCCGCCCCAAAGAGCCCCGCCCGCCTCCACAGCCGCCAGATTCACCTGAGACTGCAAAAGCCGCATCCCCAACGGAATCAGTCCCCCCGCTGCCGAACCCCTCATTCGAACCAAATCCCCCAGCAAGTAAGATAAAACGACCACATAATCATTCACAGCATAAGAATCTGTAATGGGATGAGTATCGTTCACAATCCGCACACCCCAGGCCAAATAGGTCGTCCCTTCCTGATTCGAAATCCTCATATCATCATGGCAATTCTCGTGCTCTAATACTGCGCCGATTGGAACGAGTGCCAGTTTCGAACCGAGATTTTGACAGCCGCAGCTGGAGGGAATAAACACCACATCGGCCGCCGCAGCCGCTGCATCCATCTGTGTCTGGCCGGCGCGATCATCCAAAAGTGAAATCTCGTATCCCCAGCCCTCCAGCCGCTGGTAAAGCCGCTGTTCATACGCCGTCAGAGAAGAAGGATTTCCCACAACCAGCAGAATACGCAGCGCGGTCGGCTCCGACTCCGTCCGCAGGTAAACAGAAAAATCAAAGGATTCACTTCGCCCTCCTGTGCCGGCAATGACTGAACTGACACGAAGGAGCCGAATCGAAGACACTTCTTCGGCGGGATTAACCAAATCATCAAGAGAAAAACCGGTGATCTGAAACCGGCTGACCGGCCCGGCCAGCAGTGACAAATCCCCTGCCGGACCAAAATAGACATATCCGTCAGGACCGACTTCATAACGGTACGTTTGCCCCGATGCATCCTGAAACTCCACAAATCCGAGGGTCTGGGCGGTGCCGCTGACGGCGGATATCGAACGAGCTGCCGCCAGATGACGGTTCAGATGCTCCTGAAGAACCCGGGCATTCTGCTGAATCTCCGAAGCGGATTCTTTGGAGTCCCATCCCGCCTGCAGGAGCCGAAACTGCGGCAGAATCACCAGAAACACCATCGAAACCAGCGACAGGGCTAATATCATCTCTATCAGCGTCCAGCCGCCTCTGAATCGCTCGGATTGTTCGATTCGTTGTTTCATTTTATTTCTTATTGAAGCCGGGCTATTCGACTCCGCAGTACTGCAAGTATCTCCGACTCGTCCAAAACACCGTTTCGATTCTCATCATAGCCCACTGACACGGAAACCGTCCGAAGCAGCGGGTCCGTATCCGCACTCACGGTTCCCAGATACCCCCCTCCCAACGCCTGACTGGAACATGACCACGAAGATAGAAAATCAGAAGCCGCACGAGCCCGAAGTTCCTCCAGCTGATTCTGGGCCAAAATCAGCGAACGGGAAACTTTTTCTGTCCGGGCTGTAAAGAAATGCACCCGGCTCATCGCCTGCAAAACCGGCACCATCGCCAGCGAAAGAATAAGCGTGGAGATCAGAACCTCCGTAAAGGTCATCCCCGTACGCCAAAAAGTCCTTGAGTAAAGCTTCAATCTTCTTTCCGGCATAAAACGGCTCCTGTCGCCGGAATCACCGTAAGGGTATAATGGATATCGCCTGCAGAAAGATGAATTTGACTATCGCTGCCGCTGATGAGATTGCCAAGCGGACCGAATGCAAAGCTTCGCCCGCCTGTGCAACCCACGCCGGCGGAAAACGAAAAACTCGCCAGCGTCAGTCCGCTTTGACGATTCCGCACGGAATAACCGCTGTAGGGCTCGCTGCCTTCCATCCGAAGTTCATAGCCGGAAGGATTGCCGGCGGCCTCCGCCAGCGCCAGCTGACGGGTCCATCGAAGGTCGGCGGCCAGCTGACGGGCGGCCGTCTTGGCCGATTGTTTCCCAACGGCCCCCATCGGCAGATGCGGAACCGCAACCGCCGCCAGCAGCCCCGCCAAAAGAAGCACAAACAGCAGCTCAATAACACTGATGCCCGCCGATACCCGTTTCACCTCTTTGTCCTCAAAAAAAGAGGGACACCGCATCAGAAAGGCGGTATCCCTGCTGATTGTTTTGGAAATACAGCCGCTCGAAATCAATCAGTGATTGCACGTCACGCGATGATTGGCATTCATTGTATAGGTGCCGCCCAGCGGACAAACCGGCGCCCCATCCGGAAAATACGTCGTATTGTTGGTGACGTTCGTTAACGCCGCCGGATAACTGCCGGTATCAACATAATACATTTCAATAGCTGAATTAATTAAGCTGATGTTTGTATCACAAGCCCGCTGACGGGCATTGCTGGCACTCTGCGAAATTCGCGGCAGAGCAATCGCAGCCAATGCCCCCAAAATCATCACGACAATCAGCAGTTCCACCAGCGTAATACCTCTTTTACCCTTCATGGCTGTACCTTTCTGTTCTATTCTCTGTCTATTCCGCTTCCACCGTGCACCCTTTTCTTCGTCCAAAAACAAACCCGACTTTTGCACGGAAACCTGTTTTTTAACAATATGCCTCCTGCCGCAACGGTTTACTTAATATGGCTCATATAATCGAACATCGGCAGGTACACTCCCAGCAAAATCAGCCCAACCGCCGCCCCCATAATGACCGATAACATCGGCTCCAGCTTTACCAGAAGCGCCGCCGTCCGCCGCTGGACGGCGCTGTCCAGGTAATCCGCCCCTTTGGTGAGCATCTCCGCCGTCAGTCCCGCCTCTTCTCCGGCATGAGCCAGCTGCACAATCACCGGCGGAAAAATCGGATGTTCCGCCAGCAGCTGCGCCAGCGAACCGCCGGTCATAATCTCCTGTTCGATTTGCTCTCCGATTCGATTCAGAACACTGTTGCGGCAGACCTGACGGGCCTGCTGAAGGGCCTGAACAATTCCCACACCGGCCGACGACATCATTGCAAACGTCCGAATATATCGACTGACCAGCATCATCTCCAGAAGCGGCCCGACTGTCGGCAGTTTCAGAACCGCTTCATCCCAAACCGCCCGCAGCCCCGGATGATTCCTCCATCGTTTCCAACCCCAGTAAACAACCCCTGTCAACAGCGGAAAAATCCAGAAATAATGCCGGAACAGTTCGCTGAGCCCAATCAGAATCTGCGTCGGCCAAGGCAGTTCGATATGCAGCTGCTGATAAAGCCGCTGAAAAACCGGAATCACAAAAATCACAATGGCCGTTAAGATGCACACACACAGCAGCCCCACGACGGCCGGATACAAAAACGCTCCCTTTACTTTCGTTTTCACCTCCAGCTGCTTTTCATAATATTCCGCCGCTTTCCGGAGCGTCTCGGCCAGTTTGCCGCCGGTCTGTCCGGCCTCCAGCATCCCCAAAAAGAAATCTCCAAACACGCCCCGATAGGGTTCAAAAGCGGAGGCAACAGAAGCACCGGCTTCAATGGAGCGTCGAACCGAATTTAAAATGGACTTAAGGTCCTCGTTCGAGGCCTGTTCCTCCAGGGTCTCCAGACAGCGAACCACCGTCAGCCCCGCTGCAAACATTCCGGAGAACTCATAGGCAAATGCCACAATTTCCGTCGGACGAATCTTCCTTTTTCCGCCGCCCCCCTCCTTCCGCTCCACCGGCTTGGCCTCCAGCAGCCGGCAGCCCAGTTTCCTTAAATCCGCCTCCAGATGGGCTGCATCTGCTACATCTTCATAAACACCCGCCAGCCGAACCCCTCGGCTGTTTTCCGCAATGTACTGGTACGAAGGCATTCGTTCATCTCTCCCGCATATCAATCACCCGCATCACTTCCTCCAGCGTGGTTCGGCCCTGCCGCACCGCTTCCAGCCCTTGCATCTTCAGCGTTTTCATCCCCTCTCGAATCGCTTCTTCCCTCAAATCATCTTCCGACCCTCCCGAAACAATCTGATGTCGAATCGACGGCGTCATCATCAAAATCTCATAGACCGCCGTCCGTCCCAGATAGCCCGTTTGACGGCAGTATTCACAGCCCGCCCCCCGATAAAGTTCGGCTTTCATGTCCGATAATTCCAAAATCTTCCGGGCTTCCTGATCGGGTTTATACGGACGACGGCATCGCGGGCAAATCGTTCGAACAAGCCGCTGCGTAATCACCCCCAGCAGGGCACCGGCCAGCTGATGAGCAGCCGTCCCCAAATTGAGAAACCGGGGAATAACCCCAACCGCCGTGTTCGTATGCAGCGTACTCAGCACCAAATGGCCGGTCTGGGCCGCACTGACAGCAATCTCAGCCGTTTCCTCATCTCGGATTTCCCCGATCAGAATAATATCAGGGTCTTGTCGAAGAATGCTTCGCAGAGCCGAAGCAAACGTCAGCCGAATCTCCGGCTTGACCTGAACCTGGGTAATCCCGGCAATCTGATATTCCACTGGGTCCTCGACGGTAACAATATTCCGCTCCGGACGATTCAAATGCTGAATCATTGAATACAGGGTGGTCGTCTTGCCGCTTCCTGTAGGTCCTGTCAGCAGAATCATTCCGTACGGATTGCTCAGCAGGGAACGAAACTTCTCCAAATCCGACGGCTCGCTCACCAGCTCCTCCAGCCGACGCAGACCGGTTTGCGAATCCAGAATTCGAATGACAATTTTTTCTCCGCCGACCGCCGGCAGTGAAGAAACACGCAAATCATACAGTTTTCCCCCCTGCTCCAGAGCAATATGCCCATCCTGCGGCAGCCGCCGTTCCGAAATGTCCATATTCGCCAGGATTTTGATATGCGAAACCACCTGACGCTGCACCGAAGAAGGAACCTCCAGAGCATCCTGAAGAAGTCCGTCAATCCGGTAGCGTACTTTCATATCCGGCTGGCGCGGCTCCAGATGAATATCGCTGGCCCGATTGTCAATGGCCCCCGTCAAAATCGATTCCACAAGCCGCACAATCGGTGCATCGGCGGATTTGGCCGCCTGCCGCACCGGTGCATTTTTTTTCTCCTCGGCGGGTTTGTTCTTCAGACGCATCGCCACAATGTCCTGCCGAGTCAGATTTTCCACATTGAAATGTTTCTGCAGGGCCTGGCGAATCGCCTCCGCACTCGCCGCTACCGGCCGAACCTGATAGCCGGTTCGCGCTGCAATCATCTGACGAACCGACAGATTCAGCGGGTTGCTCATCGCCACAAGAAGCGTTTCCCCTTCCACCCGAAGCGGTATCAAAACATAGCGGCGGGCCGTTTCCAGTGGAATCAGTTTCAGAGCCGACGGGTCCACCATCTCCGGATTCAGCTGAACATATTCGATTCCGTTGCTGACGGCCGCCAGCTGAGTCAGAGCGTCTTCATCCAGCAGCTCGTTCTGCCGAAGCAGATGAAAAAGACTCTCTCCCGTCTTTTCCTGTTCAGACAGCACCTCCTGAATCTGCTCTTCCGACAGAAGATGCTGCTGCCGCAAGGCATCCAAGACCGCCGCGTTTTGTTCCTCAATCCCCGAAGGAGTCGCTTTCATTCGATACTCCACGCGCAGACAATCAAAACGTTTCCACATTCTTTTCGACCGAATCACCGGTCCGCTTAACCGCCGATTGTTCGCGGCTTTACGCACAGGAAAAAGATTTCTGCAAAAACCAATGGGTTTTTAACCGATATGATGACGTTGTAAAAAAAAGGAACGGAATATTCTGGATATTTTCGTTAGGATATATAATGAATAAACCGGAAACTTTTACTCCTGAATCCGGCCGGATTACAGAAGAACAAACCCTTCTACAGACAGGGGAGGCAGTCCGAACCCTCTCTCACTTTATCAAAAACATCCTTCAAATGGTCGGCGGCAGTGCCGAAATCGCCCATACAGCCGCCCAAACCGGCAACTCCAAATGCCTCGAAAAAAGTCTCGCTTTGCTTGTGCCCAATTTCGAACGGCTTCGCCGAACCCTTCTTGATTTGTGTGAATACAGCCGAATTCGTCCCATTGAAGCGGTCCCGTGCAGTCTGAAAACCCTTTGGGAGGAGGCCGTTGCGGATTTGCCCAATGTAATGAAGGAAAAACTCCCTGCCATTACGCTGCAAACCGATAGCCCCATGCCCGCCGCTTATCTGGACCCGGACAAAATCCGCCGGATGTTTCGGCACATTCTCATTTTTCTGCTGGATCAGAAAACCGATTCAATCTCCGTCGAAATCCGTTTCCAGCCGCAGACACCGGAATGGCTTATCTCTTTTGCCTGGCAAGGCCGCCTGCCGGAAAACCCCAACAATCTTTTTGAACCCGCCGAACCGAAAGGAGCCCAATGGGGGACAGGATTGGATTTACCGCTGGCAGCACGAATTCTCTCTCAGCACCAAGGACACATCGAGGCAGTCCAAGAGGGAAAAATCCCCCTCCTGCGGCTGTATCTGCCTTCGCAGCCGTTTTAAGAAAAGCACCGTGCTTCCATTCTGCGGCCGTGCCGAGAATTGCTCCCAAAACACGTGTTCCCGCGCATAGGTCTTTCCGTCATTCCCGCGTAAGCGGGAATCCAGACCTTTTGGCAAAGTTTTTGACTTAGAATTGATTCAGAAAGCGGATGTCGTTTTCGAACAGAAGCCGGATATCCGAAATGCCGTATTTCTTCATTGCCAGCCGCTCAATACCGAATCCAAACGCCCAGCCGGTATATTTTTCGCTGTCGATTCCCACCGCATCAAAGACATTCGGATCGACCATCCCGCAGCCGCCGATTTCCATCCAGTGTTCGCTGCCGTCCTTGTCCGTCCACAGGATATCCACCTCGCAGCTGGGCTCCGTAAACGGAAAGAAACTCGGCCGAAACTGCCATTTTGTGCCGGCCCCGAAAAAGATTTGAATAAACTGATGAATCGTACTCTTCAAATCCACCATACTGATGCCCTCATCCACCACAAGGGCCTCCAGCTGATGGAACATAAACATATGCGTGGCATCCACCGTATCCGGCCGATACACCCGCCCCGGCGCAACCACCCGAATCGGGGGTTTCTGCCGCTCCATCACCCGAATTTGAATCGTTGAGGTCTGACTGCGAAGCAGCCGCCGGTCATCAATGTAAAAATTGTCCATCGGGTCGCGGGCCGGATGCTCCGGCGGAATATTCAGCGCAATAAAATTATGCCATTCATCCTCGACCTCCGGCCCATAAGCCACAGCAAAGCCCATCCGCCCGAAAATCTCCAGCAGTTCGCTTATGGTCTGAGAAATGATATGGCTCTTGCCCTGTCGAACCGGAAGTCCCGGCAGCGTCACATCGAGAATCGGCCCCCCTCGATGCACGGTACCCAGGGTGCTCTTTTTCCGTTCAAACGCCTCCGTCACCTCGTTTTTAATTCGATTGGCCAGCTGCCCGCCCTGTTTTTTAAATTCCGCAGGCAGCGTACCAATTTGGCTGAGCATCAGGGTTACCTGGCCCTTACGGCCCAGATACTTGATGCGGAAGGCCTCCAGCTGTTCGGCGTTTGAAACCGTCTCCAGCTCCTGGAGAGCCGCTCGGCCGATTTGTTCAAACTGCTCGAGCATATCCCAACCCTACAGGGCGGCTTTGGCTTTTTCCACAATCTGGTCAAAAGCGGTCGGGTCGGCAATGGCCAGCTCGCTGAGCATCTTGCGGTTCAGCCCGATTCCGGCCTTCTTGCAGCCGTTGATGAAATGGCTGTAGCTGATTCCGCGCTGCCGGCAGGCGGCACTGAGCCGGATAATCCACAGACCCCGGTAGGTCCTTTTTTTCTGCTTTCTTCCGATTCGGGCGTTGACGTTGGCCCGAACGGCGGCTTCTTTGGCCAGACGCAGCAGCTTGCCGTCCGGACCGCGATGTCCCTTAACGACCTGAAAAATTCTCTTTTTGGCTTGGCGCCGTGCAGCGCCTCGACGTACTCTCGGCATACCAGCTTTCCTTTCGTTTCCATTTCTCTCGCCCGCTGCGGCAGCTGATGAGGCCGGGAAGCAGGCAGAATCTACTTGTCTTTCCTATACTTACTGCCCGAGCAGGACCCGGATTTTCTTGGCGCGAACGCCTTTAACCAGAGTGGTTGAACCGAAACGCCGCCGCCGCTTGGCGCTCTTGTCGCTGAGCAAGTGCCCGCCGCCGCAGCGTTTGCGCTTCACCTTTCCGGTACCGGTTATCTTGACCCGCTTGGCAAGTCCTTTATGGGTTTTTAGTTTCGGCATTGATAGAATCCCTCAAAAACAGATTATTTTCAGAAAAAGAGCCAAACAATTTATCCCGGATTGACTGCTCCGTCAACCCTAAAATTTGCAAAAGAACTGATTTTTTGCCTGTCTAACTGCCCTTGGCGGGCACCAGAACCATAGTAATCCGTTTGCCCAGCATCTGGGCCGGACGCTCAATCTTGGCCACCTCCTGAAGGGCCTGAACAATCTCATCCATCATTTGGTAGCCCTGATCCACATGGGCCATTTCCCGCCCTCGAAACGGCATTGTAAACTGTACTTTATGACCCTTTTCGAAGAACTTGACGGCCTGCGCCAGCTTAATCTGGCGGTCATGGTCGTCAATTTTCGGGCGAATCCGAATCTCTTTGAGCGTAACGACGTGCTGTTTTTTCTGACTTTCTTTGGCTTTGCGTTTCTGCTGGTACAAAAATTTGCCGTAATCCATAATTCGGCAAACCGGCGGATTCGACGTCGGCGACACCTCCACCAAATCCAGTCCCGCTTCCATCGCCCGGTTTCGGGCCTCCTCAATCGACACAACCCCAACCTGCTGGTTGTTTTCATCGATCAGTCGAACCGGACTGACCCGAATCCGCTCATTAATCCGGAAATTAATCTCTTTAGTGATAGTGCTTCCCTTTCCAAAAAGTCTGTGAAACCGTTTCTGACCTGTTCATAACGTCAACGACAAAGAACGGCTGCGGATTTTTTCCTGCACGCCGGATAGAAATGCTTCTACATTCATTGAACAGCTTTCTTTGGACTGGCGAAGCCGAACCGTCAGCGTACCTGTCTCCTCCTCCTTCGGCCCCACGACCGCCATATACGGAATCCGGTCGGAATGGGACCTCGCGATTTTGGCGCCAATCTTGTCATCGGTCAGGTCCGCCGTACAGCGAATGCCTGCCTCTTCCAGCCGCCGCTGCACCTGCTCAGCATAAGCATTTGTTTTCTCGCTGATCGACAAAACCCGCACCTGCTCCGGAGCCAGCCAGACTGGGAAATTCCCGCCGTAATGTTCAATCAGAATCCCCAAAAACCGCTCCAGCGACCCCAAAATCGCCCGATGAATCATCACAGGTGTTTTCTCGGTATTGTCCCGGTCGGAATAGACCAAGCTGAACCGCTGCGGCATCGAAAAATCCAGCTGAATCGTCCCCAGCTGCCAGGAACGGCCCAGACAGTCATTGATATGGAAATCAATCTTCGGCCCGTAAAACGCCCCGTCGCCTTCATTAATCTGAAAGGCCAGTCCTTTGTGCTTCAGGGCTCCGGCCAGTGCATTCGTCGCCAGCTCCCAGATTTCATCCGAGCCGATATGCTTTTCCGGTTTGGTGGACAGTTCAATATGATAATCCTCAAATCCGAAGGTCGAGTAAATCTCCTGCACCAGATTGATCACGCCGATAATTTCGCCTTCAATCTGTTCGGGGGTACAGAAAATATGGGCATCATCCTGCGTAAACTGCCGCACCCGCACCAGCCCGTGCATCTGCCCGCTGGCCTCGTAGCGGTGAACCAGCCCCAACTCCGCCACCCGCATCGGAAACTCCCGATACGAATGCTTCTTGGAGTTGTAAATCAAAAGCCCGCCCGGGCAATTCATCGGCTTGATGGCGTAATTGACCCCGTCCACGGAGGTAAAATACATATTTTCCTTGTAATGGTCCCAATGCCCGCTGCGGTGCCAAAGCGACTCATTGAGGATAATCGGGGTCTTGACCTCCACATATTTGTATTTGCGGTGCACCTGCCGCCAGAAGTCGATGATTTCATTCCAGATAATCATCCCCTTCGGGTGCAGAAAAGCAAATCCCGGCCCTTCTTCGTGGAAGCTGAACAGTTCCATCTGCTTTCCGATAAGCCGATGGTCCCGCTTTTTGGCCTCTTCGAGCCGTTCCAGATAGGCATCCAGCTCCTTCTTCGTCGGCCAGACTGTTCCATAGACCCGCTGAAGCATCTTCTGGCTGGCATCCCCGTGCCAATAGGCGCCGGCCACGCTCATAATCTTAAAGGCCTTCGGGTCGATACAGCCGGTTCGCGGAATGTGCGGCCCCCGGCAAAGGTCTTCAAAATTGCTGTCGCCGTGCCGGTAAAAACTGATAACGTCCCCGCTGGCCCGCTGGATGTTATCCAGTTTATACGGGTCATGGGCCATCTTCCGGAGGGCCTCCTGCCGACTCATCTCAATCCGAATGAAGGGCTGATTGGATTGGATGATTTTCCGCATCTCCTCTTCGATTTTCTCAAAATCCTCCGGACGAATCGGCTCATCCAGGTCAATATCGTAATAAAACCCGTCAGCAACCGTCGGCCCGTAAACCAGTTTGGCCTTCGGCCAAATCCGGCAGATTGCCTCCGCCATAATATGCGCACAGCTGTGCCGAAGCACCTCCAGTCCTTCCGGCTGGCGGGCTGTGAGTACTTCAAAGGAAACATCCCCCCGCAAAGGGGCAGACAAGTCGGCAAGTTTTCCATTTATTTTGACAGCCAGGGCGGCTTTGGCCAGCCCCGGCCCAATTTGTTCCACCGCCTCTTCGGCTCGTATTCCGTCGGCCGCTTCCAGCACTTTCCCATCCGGGAGCGTCAGTTTTGCCATTTATCCTTTCATCCTGAATGAATCTTCTTTTTTATTATCGACAATCTTCAAAAAAATATACAGACATTACAAAAAATGTCAACCACAAATATCGTTTTTATAGGTCTTTAGAAAATTTGCCGAATCCCCCAGAAACAGACTTTCCCACTCTAAAAATCCCATTTTACAGTCAGTGCACCATAGCCGTCGAAATAGTTCTGTTCCTTATACTCCTGGGTCAGATAGGTCTGCGAGTAGCCCAGTTCCAACGAACGAAGTTGAATAACACACCCCACCTGAAGGTGCCCGACAAGCGGTTCCGGGTCTAAATCGGTCAAGAACTGATTGTATCCAACCGCCCTGCCGCCCAACCGAACAAAGAAATACCCCGCTTTTTCCTTACGGAATGCCTCGGCTATTGCTCCGGCAGGCAATTCCAGTCGGTCCGGCCCCCAGTCTTTCGGCAATTCCCAAAAACCAAACCGCCCCACTACACTTGCCTGCAGATGACAAAAGACCGAACCTGCCGTAAACCCATACTCCGAAAGAAAATCTATCTTTTCGGACGGCTTCCAAAACGCCCCCTGCAAACGATGTTTGCGGTACCAGGAAAAATCCACTGCCGGACGGTCTCCCAGCTGGCTGTCCCAGCCGATCGGTCTTCCGGAATGCATCGCTTCATGAACACAGGTCTGAATCTGGCGCCCTTTCGCGGAAGGCCCGATGACGCCCAAGCTCAATTCCGCCTGGTCCAGAACCTGTTCATTAGCCCGCTGCACAAAAAGTCCACTGTAAAGCCATCCGGCAAACCGCATATCCTTCAGACGCCGCTTGGCGGGCTCATCCACATAATCGGGGGTATAGATATTCTGCCCCAAAAACACACCGGCTGCCGTCTCGACCGGCCCCTGAGGAGCCGGAAAGAAAGGCACATCCATCTGTCCGTACCCATCCAGCCATCGCCAGTTCGGCTGAAACCCATACACCAGTTTAAACCCGTTGGTGTAATGGCGATCGGTATTGTGATTGGGTTTCAGATACCGGCTGTCGTTTTCGGCATAAATTGTAAAGGTCTCCGCTCGTCCCGCCGAGCTCAGGACCATCACCGCCGGCAGCACCAGCCCCCCGAATACCCTGAACCAGCTGTTTGCCATTTTGTTGTCTCCTTACTCCCACTCAATCGTCGCCGGTGGTTTGCTCGAGATGTCATAGACCACGCGATTGACCCCGCGCACTTCATTGATAATCCGATTGGCAATCCGGCCGAGTACCTCATAAGGAATCCGCGAGAAATCCGCCGTCATAAAGTCCGTTGTATCCACGGACCGAATCGCAATCACATGCTCGTAGCTGCGTTCATCCCCCATCACCCCAACCGTTCCAATCGGCAGCAGAACCGCCAGGGTCTGGCTGACAGTCCGATAGAGCCCCGCCGCCTTGATTTCTTCAATCAGAATATCGTCCGCCTCCCGCAGAATCGCCAGCTTCGGCTCGGTTACCTCGCCGATAATCCGCACCGCCAGTCCCGGTCCGGGGAACGGATGCCGCCAGACCATCTCCTCCGGCAGCCCCAGATACTCCCCAACCAGCCGCACCTCATCCTTGAACAAATCCCGCAGCGGCTCAACCAGTTCAAACCCCAGCTGCTCCGGCAGCCCGCCGACGTTGTGATGCAGTTTGATATTCGCCGCCAGATTGCCGTCTTTTTTGCCCGATTCAATTACATCCGGGTACAGCGTCCCTTGTGCCAGAAAACGCGCATCCGGGATTTTGGCGGCTTCGGATTTAAATGCCTCAATAAACTCCGCTCCGATGATTTTGCGCTTTTGCTGCGGGTCCGTCACACCGGCCAGCTTCGCCAGAAACTGCTTTCCCCAATCCACCACCCGCAGATCGATATGAAAATGGTTGCGGAAGGTCGCCACAACGCCTTCTCGTTCGTTTTTTCGCAGCAGTCCGTTATCCACAAAGATGCAGACCAGCTGGTCGCCTATGGCCTTGTGCAGCAGGGTCGCCGTCACCGCCGAATCAACCCCGCCTGACAGGCCGCAAATCACCCTCGAGGAGCCCACTTTTCGACGGACGGCCTCAATCGTCTCCTGAACAAAATCGCTCACCTGCCAGTCGCCCCGACAGCCGCAGATGTCATACAGGAAGTTTCGGATGATTTCCTGTCCGCGCGGCGTATGCGTTACCTCCGGATGGAACTGAACCCCCCAGAATCGCCCGTTTTTGTGCCGAACCGCTGCAGCAGGACAGGTCGGCGTTTCGGCCAGCGGGATAAATTCATCCGGAAGCTGCTGCACCTGGTCGCCGTGGCTCATCCACACGGTTGTATGCTCCGGAAGGCCCCGGAACAAGTCATCCTGACGGAGGATTCTCAGGGCCGTGCGTCCGTACTCGCGGGCCGGAGCCGAAGAGACGTGCGCCCCCAGCAGTTTGCACCCCGCCTGCATCCCGTAGCAAATCCCCAAAATCGGCACGCCCGCCTCAAACAGCCGACGGTCGCACATCGGAGCATTCGGGGCATAGACGCTGGCCGGCCCCCCCGAAAGAATAATCCCCTTCAGACCCGGACGCAGAATCTTCTCCAGCGGCACACTCGGCTGGACAATCTCCGAATAGACCTTATGCTCCCGCACCCGACGGGCAATCAGCTGAACATACTGACTGCCGAAATCCACAATGACAATCTGCTCATGCATCGATTCAACCATCAGCTGTCAAACGGCACATATCCCGAATAGTTCGGCGATTCTTTGGTAATCACAATATCGTGCGGGTGCGATTCGCTCACGCCCGCCGGGCTGATCCGTACAAACCGTCCCCGCTGTCGAAGCTCCTCAATCGTCCGCGTGCCGCAGTAGCCCATTCCGGCCCGCAGCCCGCCGACCAACTGATACACAAAATTGCTCAGCGTACCCCGATACGGTACCCGCCCTTCGACTCCCTCCGGCACCAGTTTATCCCGCTCGGCAGTTCCGCTCTGTCCGTAGCGGTCCGCCGAGCCCTGAATCATCGCCCCAATCGAGCCCATTCCGCGGTATTCCTTAAACTGACGGCCCTTGTAAATCACCAGCTGGCCGGGGCTTTCCGCCAGTCCGGCAAACAGCGAACCGAGCATCACACTGGATGCTCCCGCCGCAATCGCCTTGGTAATATCACCCGAATGACGAATGCCTCCGTCGGCAATCACCGGCACTCCCTCTTTATCGGCATAGGAGACGGCATTCATCACCGCGGAAATCTGCGGCACCCCCACGCCCGATATAATCCGCGTCGTGCAGATAGCTCCGGGGCCGATGCCCACCTTCACAGCATCCGCACCGGCCAGAATCAAATCTTTGGCCGCCTCCGCCGTGGCGATGTTGCCCGCAATCACATCAATATCAAAATGCTTCTTAATCCAGCGCACCATCTCAATCACATTCTTGGAATGCCCGTGCGCCGTATCCACCACCAGCACATCCACTTCAGCTTCAATCAGCGCCCGCACCCGGTCGTGGTCCCGCACCCCCACCGCCGCACCGACCCGCAGCCGCCCGCGGGAGTCCCGAACTGCTGACGGGAACTGCTGCACCCGGTCAATATCCCGCATCGTAATCAGACCGGCCAGCCGCCCTTCTTTATCCACCAGCAGCAGCTTCTCAACCTTATGCTTCTGGAGAATCTTTTTGGCCTCCTCCAGCGTCGTTTCCGCAGGGCCCGTAACCAGATTGTCCTTGGTCATCACCTGGCGAATCGGCACCGAATCATCCGCCAAAAACTTCAAATCCCGCCGGGTCAGAATCCCCGCCAGTTTCCCCCCCTCTACAATCGGAATCCCTGAGACATTCTGTTCATGCATCACCTCTCGGGCTTTGGCTACCGACATATCCGGCGTGAGCGTCACCGGGTCCAGAATAATCCCGTTTTCCGAGCGTTTGACCTTGATGACCTCCCGCTTCTGGGCCTCGATGGAAAGATTTTTATGAATAATCCCGATGCCGCCCTCCTGGGCCAGAGCAATCGCCAGGGCCGATTCCGTCACCGTGTCCATCGCCGCCGAAACAATCGGGATATTCAGCGGAATCCGCCGGGTCAAACGGCTGCTCGTATCGGCCTCAGCCGGCACAAAATCACTGCGGGCCGGAATCAGCAGCACATCATCAAACGTAATTCCTTCCCCAACGATTTTTTCTTCTATATTCATAGACAGTCTCCGATGACAGACAAACAGACCCTTTTAGAAGACAGAATATATCTGCATAATAGAGATGCGTCAAAGACAATTTGACGTGGGCTGTTTCGATATGCTCTTCTTTTTGTAACCATACAATACTGTACCTGACAAAACAAACCCTGTCAATCCTCGGCTTTCGAAAACCGAAAAAACAGTTGTTCCGTCAAAGAACAATTTGACAGTCCGGCCTGCGGCTGAAAGAATAAGACCTTCAGCAAAATTCTGATATCGGAACAACTGGGAATGTCGAATCGTGCTCAGGCATTAAAAGTACTCAAACGGCTCCGCCAGGAGGGCTATCAGGCCCTTTTCGCAGGCGGCTGCGTGCGAGATTATCTGCTCGGAAGGCGTCCCAAAGATTACGATGTCGTCACCAATGCCGTACCGGACCAAATCATCCCGCTGTTTCGAAAAACCCTCAAAATCGGAGCACGTTTCGGTGTGGTAATTGTCATCCTCGAAGGCAAACAGGTGGAGGTGGCTACCTTTCGAACGGAATCCGATTATCAGGACGGCCGTCATCCCGAAAAGGTTGAGTTTGCCACGGCAAAAGAAGATGCCATGCGTCGAGATTTTACCGTCAATGGGATGTTCTTTGACCCCATCAGCCGGCAGACCCTCGATTTTGTCGGCGGGCGGGAAGACCTCCAAAAGAAAATCATCCGCACGATCGGCAACCCAGATGAGCGATTCGGCGAAGACTATCTGCGGCTCCTGCGGGCGGTGCGTTTTGCCGTCCAGCTGGATTTCGAAATCGAAGAACAAACCTGGCAGGCCGTTTGCCGACACGCCCCCAAAATTAGCCAAATCAGTCCTGAACGGATTGCGATGGAGCTGGAGCAAATCCTGACTCATCCCAACAGGGCTCGCGGTGCACGTCTCCTGAACGATTCCGGGCTGGCCCAAACCATCTTTCCCGGTTTTGAAGGACCCTGCCGGCACTTCGGGGGCAAAATGCTTCGGCATTTGCCGGAACAAATCGACTTTCCGCTGGCTTTGGCGGCGTATTTTACAGCAGCTCCTGTTAATAAAAGTATGGAATGGGCCAAATCGCTTCGGCTCAGCAATTCCACGATAAAACATATCCGATACCTGCTCGAACACAAAGACGTCCTGGCAGACGCGGAACTTCCTTTGGCCCAATTAAAAATGCTTATGGCTGAACCCTATTGGGAGGACTTAGTCCACCTTCGCAAGGCCCTTCTTTTGTCTGAGGGTCAGTCCATCAGCCCCCTGAAAACGATTCAAAAGAGGGCCGCCGCTCTGAAAGGCAAAATCCTTCGCCCCAAACCTTTGCTGGACGGCCATCAGCTCATCGCTTTGGGGGCTGTTCCCGGCCCGATGGTCGGCCGGCTGGCCCGCGAACTGTATATCGCCCAGCTTGCCGAGGAAATCCAAACCCCCCATCAGGCGCGCCGGTGGGTTCAGCAATGGCTTGAAAAACACGCCGAACCCAAAAACGAATAATCCCTCTTTTTTCGGCAAATCAGGACTTGTCAGGATATTTAAACTATGGTATAGTCCCTCTCTGAACGGGGCCGTAGCTCAGTTGGGAGAGCGCTTGCATGGCATGCAAGAGGTCGTGAGTTCGAATCTCATCGGCTCCATTTCCTCAGAGGGGGCCGAAAACTTGCCGAAAAGCCGAAACGTAGGAAAGGATTGGCTCCATGAAGTTCAAAAAGGCCTTTACACTGATCGAACTGCTGGTTGTCATCGCCATTATCGGTTTGCTTCTGGCTATCATCATCCCAGCCCTCAAAAGCGCCAAAAACCTCGCGGCGGCCTCCGTCTGCCTGGGCAATGAAAGCCAGCTGATTAAGGCATGGCTCCTCTATGCGGAAGACAGCTCCGCCAGAATCGTCGACGGAGACACTTCGGACAGTTTGACCGAACCCGGATACAATTACTACACCATCAGCAGCCGTTCCGTCCGCGTCTGGAACTGGGTCGGAAGGCCGATGGGCCCCAATCGCGAAGATGTCAACAAAACTCTCGACGACAAGTTTCGCGGCTTTCAGGCCGGTGCCCTCTGGCGATACATTGATGCCCCCAAGGTCTATAACTGCCCCGTCGATACACGATACACCAAACCCGCCACCTACAAAGGCAACAGCGCAAGCAACTATGACCCCGACTGGATGGGCGGATACCGCAGCTATTCTATCGGAAAAGTCCTCTCCCAGCGGCCCGACGGCGGAACCGGCGAAGATGCCTACACCATCACCAAACTGTCCCAGTTTTCTGCACCCGGAAACAAAATCGTCTTTTTGGAAGAGGCCGACGGCTACGGCTGGAATCACCGCACCTGGAATATGAATATGAATTCTCCACAATGGGTGGACCCCTTCGCCATCTGGCACAACGGCAGCAGCACCTTGGCCTTTGCCGACGGCCATGCCGAGCGCCACAAATGGGTCTCCAAAAATACCCTCGAAATGGCCAAAGCCCAGCAGAAAAACTGGTCCGCTCTCAATCCAAACGGCACCGTTTCTGAGGATTATCTCTGGTTCAAACGCTCCTACATCCCCGGCAAATGAGAGGAAAACAGATTGACAAACAGGATAAAATCATACGGACTTCTCTTTCTCTTCTGGACCGTTTCCGCCGTCGCCGTTGTCTTTGAGCCCGACTCTCCGTGGACGCTTTCGCTGAACTCCGACTGGAAGTTCTTTCTGGCCGACCGCTCGCAGCAGTCCCTTCTGGAAACCTTTTTCCTACCCGATTTCAGCGACAGCGACTTCAAAACCATCCCTATTCCGTCCAACTGGGAACTGCAGGGATTTGAAGAACCCCGATACGATTACCCCGACCCTGAAAAAGTCGGACTCTACCGCAAAGAATTCTCCATTCCCTCTTCCTGGGAGGGCCGCCAGGTCTTCGTCCATTTTGAAGGGGTGGCCTTCGGCTATACACTCTACGTAAACGGCAAAGAAGTCGGCGGTTTTGAGCACACCTTCCTGCCTTGCCAATTTGACATTACTCCGTATATTCAAAAAGGAGAAAATCTCATCGCCCTGCAATGCCGCCGAGATTTGCCCCAAACCCCCTTTGACTGCAGCGACGACTGGGCCCTGTCCGGCATCTTCCGCGAAGTTTACCTGTTTTCGCCTCCTTTGTACTTTCTCGACAATCTGAACGTCGAGACCCGCATAGACACCGCCCGCCGATCCGGTCTGCTCGAAGGACAGGTCGATATCCGCTTCTTTCGCCGCCCTGAGAACCCCAAAGGCCCATTGCCCCCGCTTCAGCTCAACGTGGAATTAAACGACCCAAACGGCCGGCAAATCTTCCGGCAGCAATACCGATTTAACTCCCAAAACCCCGATTTTTTCCCTCACCAGTCCTTCCGCATTCCCGTCGAAAATGCCCGCTTCTGGAATGCTGAAACCCCTTTCCTGTATGAACTGACGCTAACCCTGCTGACGGAGGAGAAGGAAACACACAGCATCCGCCGAAAAATCGGCTTCCGTGAGGTCTCTGTTGACAACCGCATCCTGAAAATCAACGGCAGCCCCGTCAAACTGCGAGGCGTCTGCCGACACGAAACGCATCCCGACGTCGGACGGGCCCTGCAGGAAAAACATTGGCGGCAGGACATCGAAATGATGAAAGCCGCTAATATCAACGCCGTTCGCTGCTCTCATTATACCCCTCATCCGCGATTTCTCGAACTATGCGATGAATACGGGCTGTACGTTTTTGATGAAGTGCCCATCTGTTTCGGCGAACGCTTTCAGGCCGACCCGAGAGGTCTGGAGGCCATGCTGTCCAGAGCGGATGCCGCCGTTCGACGGGACCGCCTGCACCCCTCCGTCATCGCCTGGGGCATCGGCAACGAAAATCCTCTGACGGTCAATCTCGAAAAGACCGCTCAGTACGTCAAACGAATGGACCCCAGCCGGCTCGTGTATTATCCCGGCGGCGACTTCCGCTCCTCCAAATCCACCGCCGACACCGGACACGCCTCTTTTATCGACCTCTTCTCCCGCCATTACCCCCAGTTGACACACATCGAACAGCACGCACAGAATACAACCGTTCCCATCCCCTATCTGTATTCCGAATACAACCACGCCCTCGACACTGCTTTTGGAGGACTAGCCCCGAAGTGGGAATTGATTCAGAAAACACCGCATATCGCCGGCGGCTTCATCTGGCTGTGGGCCGATCAGGGAATTCGCCGTTCCATCCGCGGACGGCCCGTCCATAATTCCTATCTGGACATTGAAAACCTCGGCCCCTCAGACTTGTCAGGCGACGTTTATCTGGATGCGGATACGATTCTCGACAGCCACGGCCAGTACGGTACGGACGGAATCGTTTATGCCGACCGCAGACCTCAGACCGATTACTTCCAGACCCGCGCCGTGTACACCCCCATCCGGATTCTTGAAAAGGAAATCTCCGTCCGGCCCGGTTCCCAAACCATCACCCTGACTGTTGAAAACCGATATGATTTTACAGACCTGAAAGAATGCACAGCAACCTGCCGGCTTTTTCAAAACAGCACCCTGCTCCGTGAACAGAATCTTTCCCTGGCCGCTCCGCCCCATTCGACACAGCCCCTTTCCATTCCTCTGACCCTGCCCGACAACCTTTCTGAAGACGCCTTTTGGATGGAAATCCTCTTTCAAAACAGCCGAAGGCAGCCCGTTGCTGAATACTCCGTTCGACTCCTTCCAGATGGAAATAAACCGGACTGGATGGCCTGGCTCGAGCAAAAAATTGCTCCCTCTTCTCTCTCCGCAAACGGGCAGACCTGGCAGTGGGGGAAAAACGGCATCTCTCTGTTGGTTGAATCCAATGGGCGGCTGACCCTCAAAGACCAAAACCAAATTCTCCTTAAAGGCCCTGTTTTGCGGGCAAGCCGACAGCCAACCATGGCCGAACGCCGAACCTATGCCTCCGCAAAACTCCAAATCTGGGAACCGCCTCTGTTTGAGAAAACAGAAATCCTCGAGCGTTCGGAGGAACAGACTTCGGCGGGAACCATCCTGCACGTCCACTTGATCTTTCGAAGCCCGGACGATACAAAAACTGTTGACGCACAGATTTCCTATACCCTCTCTCCAAAGGGCTGGGTTGATGTCGAATACATCCTCACTCCGAAAACCCCGGAAGGTGCGATGCTCGAGTGCGGTCTGGCGTTTGAACTGCCGCAGAGCCCCACCGCTATCACCTGGCAGGGGTTTGGCCCTTATCCCGCTTATCCGGATAAAAGCGAACTGTGCCGCTGGGGCTTTCACACGATTCCGCCGGAATTTCCTTTCCTGAACGGAAACCGAATGGATGTAGAAACGGCTCTCTTTTCCATCGGCACCGTCCGGTTGGGCATTGTCTGCCCGCCGAGCAATCTCGGCTGGGAAAAAACAGAAAACGGCCTGCTCATATTCCACAACGCCGCTCTGGCAGGTCTGGGAACCAAATTCGCTCTTCCGGAAGCACACATCGAAGCCGCTCAGACTCGTCCGCTTCAGGGCCGCTTTCGAATTGTCCCTCTCCCGCAACCCCCAACAGGCCGGCTTCTCGAACATCCTTTCGGCTCCCCCTCCGTCCGGTAAATATTCGCTCTCAGCAGATTATAGGAACTTCGCCATAAGAAAACGGACCGATGAAGGCACGGATTCTCTTTTGCCGGCAATCCTTTCAACATCCCCTTTGTTCGTCTGGTTCAGCCCCATTTGAATACGTCTGATAAAGAAATCCTCCACAAACCTGAAAAAACCCCGCTGACCCCCTCTTTCTTTCCAAAGCCCAACCAAAAACAGATTTACCCCTCTTTCGTCCCAAGAAAAACCTGATTTGTTCATAACTTTCTTTCTAAAACCCTCTGTTGCTATCTCCGATAGTCCCATCAGGAAAAACGTGCCCGAAGTTGTTCACTGTCCGAAAGGATAACGTTGTGACCCGAATCGCTGATTTGATTGAAAGTCCTGCAGAGTTCCTTGAAGAACCCGGGGCACTCATCGTGAACGGCGATATGCCCATTCAGCAGGTAGTCCGAGCGGTTATCGACACCGGTGCCGATGCGCTCGGAATCGCCCTGCCCGATTATGAAAAACCCGTTTATCTGACCCGTGCCCGGCTGCTTGAACTGATGCTCCGGGAACTGGACAACATCCAAAAAAAGGTCAATGAACTTCAGTCCCAGCTGGAGCATCAGCTGGCTAACCAAATCGAATTAATGGAGGTCGGCGCCGCCTGCCTTCTCGAAGCCCGCAAACACAAACTCGAATCTGCCGTCCACAATCTGATGGACGGAATGATCCTGTTTAACGAGAAAGGACAAATTGAAGAGTGCAATCAGGTAGCCCTTCGTCTGCTCGGCCTGCCGACGGAAGCCGACAGTGCAGCTGTAACCGAAACGCTCGCTCATCTCGGTTTTGCGGAACTGATGCAGCCCGGCGAACTGGCGGCTCCCACACAGGGTGAATTTCAGGTTAAATCCGGAACGCAGCGACTCCTGAGGGTCCGCTGGACACGCATCCGCGACGAATGGGAGCACATTATCGGCACCGCCGTTTACCTCCGGGATATTACCAACGAACTCATCGCCGAAAACACAAAAAATGACTTCATCACTGCCATCTCTCACGAACTGCGAACCCCGCTGACAAGCATCCAAAACGCCGTTTCCAATATCCTGGCCGGCGTCACCGGAAAAGTCGCAGGCAAAACACGGGAATACCTTCAATCCATGCAGCAGGACTGCCGCCGTTTCGCCGATCTCATCAACGACCTGCTCGACATTGCCAAGCTCGAGGCCGGCAACATGCCCATCACCTGCAAGGTCATGGACATGGACGCCCTGATTCGCATGACCGTGAAAGAGTTTGAACAGGAAGCCCAAAAAGCCGGCATCAGAATATCCGCTCAAACCCAGGGAACGATTACTCCTGTTTACGCCGACATCAAACGGCTCCGCCAGGTCCTGGTCAACCTGATCCGAAATGCCATTCAATTTACCCCCTCCGGAGGCACAATTACCGTCTCCTTAAAAACCGAAGGGAACGATATCATTGCCTGCGTTCAGGATACCGGTGTCGGAATCCCGCCGGAAATTCAGAAATACATCTTTACCAAATTTTACCAGGTCGCCCGGCAGGCCGGCCCGGGCTCCAAAGGCAGCGGACTGGGACTGGCCATCAGCAAAGGAATCATTCAAATCCACGGCGGGTCTATCTGGTTTGAAAGCACTCCTTCCAAAGGAAGCAGCTTCTACTTCTCGCTGCCGAAGGCAGACCCGCAGTTTGTTCTCACAAAACACCTCGAAGCCATCCCAAAAACAAAAGATTCCAACAGGCAGACCGCCGTCCTGATAATCCGTTTTGAATCCGCAAGCCCCGAGGGAGACATACGCGACGCCGCCGAAAAAATCATCCATGATTTGCTCGCTCAAAGCCGTTTTTATCTGACCTGCAGCACCGATTTGGCCCTTCAAACCGGCGAGTCGGAAATTACCTTTGTGATAAACGAATCCAATCACCAAAAGATAGACAATGTCCGAAAAAGAATTGAAAAAATGATTCAGCTTTCTATCAAAAAGAACTTTTCCGTTCTGCCCATTTTGCCGATGATGGGAATGGCGGAATATCCGGCCGACACAAAGAATCCGAATCAGCTGCCGGAAATCGCACGAATCAAAATGTCCAATAGGGACATGCAAACATGTCCGGGCAATAAAAAATAGGGAGAAGGAACCATGTTTGACTTTTTTGGAATTAAGAAAAAAACAAAAAAAACCAAAATCCTCGTGGTGGATGACGAACCCAACATCGTTCAAACCCTCAAAGACCGGCTTGAAATGAACGAGTACGAGGTCGTGACCGCCCACGATGGACGCGAAGGGCTTCAGCAGGCCGAAAAAGAAATGCCGGATGTCATCCTCCTGGATGTGATTATGCCGGTGATGGACGGCCACGAGATGCTCGAAACGCTTCGTCGGCAACCCTGGGGTCAGGATATCTCCGTCATCATGCTCACCGCACGCAGCCAGACCCAGGATATCGCTCGTGCCAACTCGTGCGGCATTGACGACTATATCGTCAAACCGTTCGACCTGAGTGAACTGCTCGAAAAAATCGAAAGCATTGTCGAACAGCGCAAGGCCCTGGCCCGCAACTAAGAAATCGGATTTTCTTCGACAAAACCCGGAGCTGTGCAGGTCTGGTACAACCAACCGTGCATGGCTCCGGTTTTTATAACCTAAACATCTTTCCACCCCATCGGCGTGTCATTTACGCTCACCAAAACAACCCGCTGGATTTGCCAGCGTCCTCTGTTTCGGCGATAGTCAATTTCCAGCACCACAAACAGCAGAGTCCCCCCCGCCGCATAAACACTTCGCTGCGGATCCAGATGCACACGATACCGCACCCGGCTTTGGGCTGTATTTCCCTCAATCTGAAGTTTATGACCCCGCTCCACCACTCTTTCCAGGGCCGCTCGACGAAAAACATCCTCCGCCGCCTTCAGCAGCTCCGCCCTGGTTGAATGCACAGCATCCCGATAATCGGAAGCGATAAAAGGAGCTATCGCCCCGGCATCCCCCGCCAGAGCCGCCCGCCGACACACGTCGAGCATCGACTGAATCTGCTCCGAATCCGTCTGCACCAGCACATCCAGCCCCACAGCCGATACCGCCGCCAAAACCGGAAGAGCAAACATCCACCGCCCCCGACGCCCCCGCATCTGCCAGACGGCGGAAACCCCCGCCAGCAGAACCGCTGAAATCGCCAGCAGCAGCCACGGGCTTTCAAAAATCACACTCACATCCCCTCCGGCCCAAATCGGATTTTTTTCAGCCGTTCGTTGACGGCCGTATCCGTCAGGTCCAGCCGAAGCCCTGTCAGAGTAATGTATCCCGCCGCCAGGGCCTGGGTGTCCGACACGGGTTCCTCGCTGTGCGGGTCCCGATGAGGCCCGCCGGTCAGCCGATAAATACTCTGACCGTTCGCATCCTCCACAGCATCATACGACTCCTCAAAACCGTGGGTCGACTGCGGTACCACCAGAACCCCTTTGGGCTTGCCCTGGGAAAGACGCGGAATATTCAGGTTTACAACCTGTCCGGCGGGCATCGGCAGAAGTTTCTTAAGCACCGCAAAGGCATAATCCGCCGCAGCTTCATAATTCATCGGTTCATCGATTGCCGCACTCACCGCCGCCGCCGGCAGTCCGTAAAAAGCCCCCTCAATCGCCCCCGCCACCGTCCCCGAGTAAAACACATTAATCCCCACATTCGCCCCGCAATTCATCCCCGACACCACCAAATCCACCGGCTCCGACTCATCAATCAGTTCGTTCATCGCCAGTTTCACGCAGTCCGCCGGTGAACCCTCCACCCGAAATCCGCAGAACTTGCCCACCAGCTCCACCGAATCACACCGTATCTCCTTCAGCGAGATGCTGTGGCTGGCTCCCGACTGCACATCCGACGGAGCCGCCACTGTAACCTTTCCCAGCCGAATCAGCCGGCTGTACAGCGCCGCAAGTCCCGGTGCAAAAATCCCGTCATCATTCGTCAGCAATATGTGCATAGCCGCTCCCGACCCGTTCTTCGCTCGATTTTCCGCCATAGTACCCCCCGCCGCTCCTCCTGTCAATCCGCTCTGACATCCGGTATCGTTTCAAAAACAAATTCCGGACTCTTTCAGGAAAGCCCCCACCTGTTCTGCACTTTCAAAGACCGCCGCATTCATCCCCGCCCGTCGGGCCCCTTCCACATTTTCCGGCAGGTCATCTATATAAAAGCACCGCTCCGCCGGCACGCCGACCGATTCAGCCGCCAGCTGATACATCTTCGCCGCCGGCTTGACCGCCCCCGCCTCAAAACTGAGCACCGGCTTTTGAAACAGCTCCAGAAACCCGTACTGCCGACGAAGATAATCCCAATGCATCGGCTCTGTATCCGACAAAAGCCCCAGCGGCACTCGGCCCGCCAGACGCCGCACCAAATCCTCCATCGGCGGCCGCGGCGTAAAAATCCCGCACCAGGCCCGTCGAAACTCCTCGAACGAGCCGCTCAGGGAAAACCGATTCCGCATCACCTGATAAAACTCATCCGGCGGCATCTTCCCCCGGTTCAGCAGCACCGTTTCCGGCTGTCGGCGCATCTCTGGAATGAGCGGGGCCCAGTCTTTTGTTTCCGGCTCCTTCTGAAGCTGATCCAAATCAATCCCAATCAGCACCCCGCCCAAATCAAAAATAACCGCCCCAATCGTTTTCGGCCTCATCGCCCCTTCTCCAAAATCATATCGCTGTATGAACGCTCCAGAAGGTCTTTCGTTTCGATTCCAAACCGCCTCATAAAGTCCTCACACTGCCGTCGAAGCCCTTCACAATTGCCGCTTCCCTGCGTATCCATCACCTCAATTTCCGCAAAATCCCCCAAGCCCTCCACGCAGTCCAGATGAAACTTGATATTCCCCAGAAAATAAATCTCCCGTTTTTTCCGGACGACCGTCAAAATCCCCAAAGCCTTCTCCAGCACCGCCCAAAGCAGACCGCTGTCCTCCGCCGGATACAAAAACACATCCGACCGTTTCGGCCCCGCCTGGTTTGGCCGTTCATAAAAAATCAGGGCATTTTCAATCGTCCCCTGCCGAAGCTTCAGCCGCCCCTTCGGCACACGAAAATACACATCCGTCTGCTCATCCGTTCCATGAAAAACCGCCCCCGCCTCCTGCAAAACCTGCCGAACCCTTTCCGGATGCCGGCAGTGCGCCTTTATTTCAATATTCAGATGTTTCACCTGTTTTGTCTCCGGTTTCATTTCTGCCGGACCTTTTTATACCCGCTCCCGCGGCAACACACAAGAACCGCTTTCCCCTCTCGAAGGCCCGATAAAATTTCCTCCCGCTTATCGGACCTCTTGCGGGAATCTTTAAAATCCCCGTTTTAAGCCCCTTCTCGAGGCAAATGCCTTCAATTTTCTTTTTTTCAAACAATCTCCTTAATCCCAACCCTCAAAAATCCGAACTACAACGCAAAGGCAGCACAGACTCTACAGACGGTAAAACAGGGTTACCGGCAGAAGTACTTTTAGGAATGATGAAAAAATAATAATAGGAGAAAAAGAATGACAGCCAAAAAGAAGTCCTCCAAGACAGGCGCCCGCAAATCCGTAAAAAAAGTCGCCAAAACCTCCGTGCGCAAGACCGCAAAAACAACCCCTGTCAAAAAGACCAAAACCGTCAAGCCCAGACCGGTCGCGAAAAAAACCGCCTCCGTACAGGTCAAAGCATCCGCTCCCAAGCCCGCTAAGGCCAAAAAAGAGATAATCCCCGTTCTGGACCTGGAACGTTATGAGGTCAAGACCGTCTGTGAAACGGGCGTGAAGGACAACTTTGTCGGCTCCACCCGTTTTGCCTGGATAGGAAGCGGCCAGTGCGGCGGACGGCTCGTGAAGGCCTTCTATGACCTCGGCTACAAAAAAGCCATCGCCGTCAACACCACTTACCACGACCTTGATTTGCTGGGTCTGCCCCCCTCGCAAAAGTTTCTGATGGACATCGGCGAAAAAGGCGCCGGCAAAGACATGGGCCGCGGGCAGCAGGCCGCCGCTCAATGGCGGCAGGACATCCTGCACCTGACCCGAAAGACCTTCGGAACGGAAGTGGACCATGTGATGGTCTGCTTTGGTGCCGGCGGCGGTACCGGCGGCGGCAGTGCAGCCGAGCTGGTCAGCATCGCCAAGGATTATGTCTATTCCATCGGGAAAACCGAGCCCAACAAGCACGTCGGCGTTATTATGACCCTGCCGACCAACGGTGAAGCCAACTCGCCGCAGGTGGCTGAAAACGCCTATCAGGTGGCCGCCGAGCTGGGTAAGATGGCCTCCAAAGGACAAATCTCTCCGCTGATTATCATCGACAATGAGAAAATCAGCCGGATGTACCCGGGCAAGACGGTTCGCGAATTCTGGCCCAGCGTCAACAACACCGTGGCCGGCATGTTCGACATCTTCAACCGGCTCAGCTCGCTCAGCAGCCCCTACACCACGCTGGACCCGGTCGATTACCAGAGCATCCTGAAGGCCGGCGGCTGCGCCATTATGGGCCTGACCCGCGTCGAAAAATACAAAGACCGGTTTGCCCTCAGCAGCGCCGTCAAGCAGAATCTCGAAAAGACGCTCTTGAGCAACGGCTTCGACCTGAGCACAGCAAAGGTTGCCGGCTGCATCGTCGTCGGCGGAAAGCGGATGATGGCCAATACACCCAACCTGCAGGACAACATCAACTTCGCCTTCGACGTCCTGGCCGACCTGACCGGTAAAGCCACCATTCATCGCGGCATCTACGAGGACGGCCGTGAGGCCCTTCGGGTCTATACCATCATCGGCGGATTGGACTTCCCGACCCAACGAGTCGAGGAACTCGTCGCCGCTCAGATGGTAACAGCGTAAGCTTCAGACAAAAACAATCCCAAACGCCGGATGTGCTCTTTGCATCCGGCGTTTTTTTTCATCCGATGAACATTCCGGATGCCAAACCCCGCCCAACAGATGCCGAACAGCCGCCCCCCGATAACTGATGACTGATAACTGATGACTGTTTGATTAGTAAATCTCCTCCGAACCCCCATAAATGACCCGCAGCCGCTCCAAATTCACAATCACCGGCAGCATATACTCCCGAGGCCGAAACGCATCCGACCAATAGATAAAAAAGGCCTTGCCCATCATAAAATCACGCGGCACCACTCCTTCCCGATACCGCTTGCCGTTGTTGCCCAGTCCCTCTGTAGCCCACTGCCGGCTGTCATAACTGTTCGGCGTATTATCCCCACAAACAAAAAATTCATCCGGCCCGAGTTGAAACGGCCGCCCGCGCCGCGCTCGAAGCGAATCCGACGAAAGATAATAAATATCCCGATACACCCCGATATGCGAAAGCCGCATCCCCCCCTGCCCCAAAATCTTTACCTCCGGATTCTGACGGCGGCCGCTGCGTTCCCCCAAATCCTCCTCCTTCAAATCATAAGAAAACCGATAATCCCCACAGCGAATAACCAGACGACGGTCCACATTTGCAAACTCAAACCACAAGCCCTTTCGGGACCAGTCCGGCAAAAAAGCCAGTTTTCTCAGTTCTGTCCGCTGGCCGTCTGAGGTCACTTTTTCAAAAATCAGCTGGCCCAGAAAGTCGAATCGGCCGACATACCCAACCCCGTTTTTGCTCAGCAAAGCCCCGACCTGTCCCTGTTCCCTCGTCGGCTGAACCCAGAATCGAATCATTAAATCCGAACAAATCGGCCGGTTTGAACTCACATCCGGCCCATTGTAAGCATAAAAAACCCGAAACACATCCGGACGTCTCGGCACAAAACGAATCGAATGCTCATCCGCACCGTCCTCCCGCAAAACGAAAACAGTCCCTCCCTCCGAGTTCAGTTCCCATGCACTCTGCCCTTCGGACTCAAACCGCGGCTCCAACGGCCAGGATTGGGAGGAATCCTCCGAAGGGGATGAAAACCGACCGGAAGCAAACCCTGCCTGATAATCGTTGTGGTACAGACATGTCCACAGCTCTTCCTGAATCTTCCGCGGCTTGCGGACAATCTGTCCGTTGATATAAAGGTCTCCGTCTGCAATTTCAATGGACTCTCCCGGCAGGCCGACCAGACGCTTGATGTAATTTTCCTGCGGATTCGGCGGATTCTTGAACACAACCACATCCCACCGCTTCGGCTCCGAGAACTGATAAATGCATTTGTTCACAAAAATCCGGTCCCCGTTCGCCAGCACCCCCATCGCCGTGCTGGGCTGTTCATACCCGCAGTTCGGACAGACCGGCTGTCCGGACCAGCCCGCATCCGCCCCAAAATCGTAAGGAATGCCGCAGCGCAGGCAGCGCAAATGCCAATGCGCCCCATTCAGCGTCTCCGCCATACTGCCTGTCGGAATCTGAAACGCCTCCACCGCAAACGCCCGAAACACCAGTGCCAAAATAAACGCCACCAGCAGTCCGTCCAGAGCGTTCACAGCCGACTCCACCGTCTTGCTGCGGCGCAAACGCGGATAATCAGGCGAGAAACCGTTGGAAGGACTGGCTAATCTCACAGCTTCCTCTCCGTATCCGCCGGCACTGCTTCCGCCTTATCCCAGTCCCGGCTGCCTCCATAGATGATTTTCATTCCCTCCACATAGGGAACAAAACGGATAAAGCCCGGAAGAATCGAATCCCCGCCCGGCCAGTGAACAAAAAATGCCTTCCCGACAAAATAATCCCTCGGAACAACCCCCTGGGTAAACGTCCGCCCGTGATTTCCCCGTCCAGGTTTATTCCACCAGCGGGAATCCAGACTGTACGGGCTGTTGTCCCCGCACACAAAAAACTCACCCTCTCCAAGAACAATCGGATTGCCCGCCCCGCCCTGCAGAATCGGATTCCGCGGATTGGACACATCCGTGTTCATATAGTAAATGTCCCGGAATAAACCAATATGCCGAAGCCGCAGTCTTCCGTACCCGAGAACAGCCGCCTCCGGCTGGATATGCCGCCAGGTCCCGGCATCATCCGCCCCGCGCCCAAGGTCATAAACCAACTGCCTCCGGCCGTACTGAAGAATCAATTGATGGTCCACGTGAGAAAATCGAAACTCCTCCAGCTGAAAAGAATCCTTCATCTCCGCCTGTCCGCTCATTAGAAGGGTGGATTTTTCATCGGACTCAATCCGAAGAATCTCCATTCGTCCATCCCCGTGAAGCCATCCCTGATAGCGTCTGCCGTATTTGCCCAGCTCATACCCCACTCCGCTGCCGGAATCGATTTCAGGAAGACTGCGAATCATCAAATCGCTGCAAATCGGCATATTCGGAATAAAATCCGGCGGGTCATACGCGTACACAGCCCGAAAATCATTCCCTATCTGGGGATTATACTGAATCCGATGAACCTGCTGCCCCTTTTCCTCCAGCGCAAAAAACGGACGCCCCGGTCCCCCCAAGTCCCATCGGCTCGGTCCGAGATTTTCAAACGGCTGTCTCCACGAATGACGATTGAAACGCTCTTCCTCCGGACGGGCCGGCTGGTAATCATTCTCATAAATCGGCATCCATAACTCTTCCTGAACCGACGGCGGCTTCCGCACAATTCGATCATTGATATAAATATCCCCGTCGATGATTTCCACCTTCTCTCCGGGCTTGCCGACCAGCCGTTTGATATAATTGATGTGCGGCTCCAGCGGATTCTTAAAAACCACCACATCCCACCGGTTCGGCTCCCGGAACTGATAAATGCACTTCAGAACAAAAATCTGATCCCCCTTATACACCCGTCGGTAATACCGGGGGTCTTTTTCCCGCATCCAGACCCGATACGCATACCCGCAGCTCGGGCAGCGGCATTCCTTCAAAATCGGCAAATCCCGCTTTGGGATTACATTCTCGCCCAGCCCATACTGGCGCGGCGAAAAATCATACTCATACCGATATCCGCACTGCTCACAGCGAAGCCGAAAATGCGCCCCCTTCAGCGTATCCGCCATACTGCCGGTCGGTATGCGGTACACCTGCATAATAAAAACAATAAAAACCAGCGTGGACGCCAGTGCCGTGACCAGCCACTCGAGGAAATGATAGATTCCCTCTACGGAAAAACCGGTGGACTCACAAGATGGATTGTCTCTTTTTTTACCCAAAGCCATCGAACCATTCGCTGTTTATAAAGATTTTCCATTATGGCCTTGATAAAAAAATCGGTCAAGTAGAAGAAAAGAAAAAAAGAAACAGGTTGTTTATTGCAGACCCTCCACATCCTGTATCCATTTTTTCATCCCTATGAAAAATTAGGAAAAAAAAACTTGCCGTTTCGAAGTCGTTTCTGTATAGTAAGTTGCAGTTCTTAAACGAATGTCCCAGCTGCATTGGATACCAAAAAGTTTCTTTATTTCAAAACTATCAAGAGGATGGCCGATGGCAACTATTACGAAGAAAGAACTGATTGACCGGATTTCAGAGTCCACACAGGCCAAACGAGTGATTGTCAAAAAAATAATCCAGACATTTTTGGATGAAGTGATTGATGAGTTGGCTCGTGACAATCGGCTCGAATTCCGCGACTTCGGGGTCTTCGAAACCCGAACACGGTCTTCCAGAATCGCTCAAAACCCGAAAACACTCGAACGCGTTCAGGTGCCGCCCAAACGCAGCGTTAAATTTAAAATGGGCCGTTTAATGCGGGAAAAACTTTCTGCTCCGGCTCCGGCTAAGAAAAATTCCTAATCCGTACTCTTATTCTTCACCAAAGGCAAAAAGGTTTAAGAACATCGGAAGCCCCGAAAGGGGGCAATTCCAGACAACGAAAGTTTGGTTTTACCTCCCCGCCCATTTTCCTTCAGATAGCACCATTTTTTGCCGATTTTTGACTTGTACAATGAGGACCGATAATGTATCTTTTAGGCAGGTTAAAGGGATTTTGCGGAGGAGTCATGATTTCTGCAACATCTCAATCGGCAATGGACTGCCGCGTTTTGGTATTGAACAAGCACTATATGGCCCTGCGGGTCATTAGTGCAAGACGCGCCTTTTCTCTGCTTTGCCGCAATCTCGCAGAGGTGATTTCCTGCGATGACGGCACCTATGCCAACTACGACTTCCAAACCTGGCAGCAAATCAGCCGGATGAAAGACCAGTTCAAAGCGCACCCTCAGGACTGGGTCTCCACCGTCAATTTCGATCTGGCTGTGCCTCGCATTATCCGTCTATTGTTTTACGACCGTCTGCCCCGCCAAACCGTCAAGTTCAACCGCCGAAACCTGTTCGCACGGGACGGAAACCGTTGTCAGTACTGCGGCAAAAAATTTCCCACCTCCGAGCTGTCTTTGGACCACGTCATCCCGCGGCGGCTCGGCGGCCAAAGCACTTGGGAAAATGTGGTCTGTGCCTGCCTCCAGTGCAACATCAAAAAAGGCGGCCGAACCCCGCAGCAGGCCAATATGAAGCTGATTCAAAAACCGGTCAAACCCAAACGGAATCCCGTTATCCACATCCATCTCAGTCACGAACGCTACCACAGCTGGAAGCAGTTCCTCGACCACGCGTACTGGTCCGTTGAATTGACCTGACCCTTTTCCTGCCGGAACGGAAAAAACCAAACTTGCCTCAAAACGATTGCGCGGGTCTGCGGAAAAGTGAGATACATATGAAGAAAGTTTCTATTCCTGTTCTTTACGAAAATCAGGATATTCTGATTCTCAACAAGCCCTCCGGCATCTCCGTAACCAAAGACCGCTCCGGAGCCCCCTGGCTGATGGAAATCCTCCAAAAGGAATTTCCGACACCGGAACCGCTGCGGCTGGTTCACCGTATCGACAAAGAAACCTCTGGTGTCCTCCTTCTGGCCAAAAACAAGCCCGCCCAAACCTTTTACACCTCCGGCTTTTCCAAACAGCGATTCGCAAAACTGTACTTGGCCATCGTACAGGGCCCTCTTCCCCAAAATCGGGGACGCATCAAAGCCCCCCTTCTGCGAAGCCGGCAAAATCCCCAAACCATGCACGTCCAGCCCTGGAAAGGGAAGGAAGCCGTCACCGACTGGCTCAAATTGATGGAGTTAGGCCCGTTCGCTCTTCTGGCGGTTCAGCCCCTGACCGGCAGAACGCATCAAATCCGTGTGCATTTGGCTCATCGAGGCATTCCATTGGCCCTGGATCCGCTCTATGCCAGCCCGCACCCCCTGATGCTTTCAGATTACAAAAAAGACTATCGCCTCAAAAAAGATACCCCGGAATCCCCGCTCATCAGTCGGCTTACGCTCCACGCGTATCAAATCCAAATCCCGCCGCTGCCGACCGAACCGCAAACGGTCCGCACGTTTGTCGCCCCCTTAGACAAAAAGTTTTCCGCCACACTCAAAATGCTTTTCAAGCACGCCCGCTCTTGCCGGACAGCGGACAATCAGGACGCAGAACTCCTGCACACCATCCTGACGGCCCAGCCCCTTCCCTTTTTGTCAAGTGAGGACTTTACGGCTTCCCAAACGGATACTGATACATCTGGGGAGTTTGCCCCGTAGCCCGGTAATAATACCGCATCGCCTCCGGCAAGACCTCCTGAATGGCCTGTATGCGGGTTTGGTCTGAAGGATGGGTGCTCAAAAACTCCGGAGGACTGGCGGACTTGTCCGCCGCCATTCGTTTCCAGAAATCCACTGCTGTCTGCGGATTATACCCTGCCATCCCCATAAAAATCAGACCCAATCGGTCCGCTTCCTTTTCATGCAGCCGACTGTACGGCAGAAGAACCCCAATCTGCGCCCCCAGCCCGTACGACTGCATAAACAGCTGCTGAGTTGCCGCCGGATGATTCTGTATCGCTTCCGAAAGGGCCATCCCGCCCATTTGATACAAAAGCCCCTGGCTCATCCGCTCGCTGCCGTGTCGGGCGACGGCATGCGCAATCTCGTGCGACATCACAACCGCCAGCCCGTTCTCATCCTGCGTAATCGGCAGCAGACCGGTATAAACAACCACTTTGCCGCCCGGCATACACCAGGCATTTTTCTCCTCGTTCTCCACCAAATTAAACTCCCAGGAAAACCCGCTTATCTGGCTGGCCAGACCCTGCTGCCGAAAGTACGTTTCCACCGCCCCGGCAATCCGCTTGCCCACCTCACGCACCATCGCCGTCTTCTGCGGGTCCGTACTCACCTTATTTTCTTTCAAAAAGGCCTGGTATTCCTCCAGAGCCATCGAATTCACCAGCGAATCCGGCACCAAATTCAGCTGGCTGCGGCCGGTAATCGGAACCTCCGCACAGCCAAACAAAAACGCTGTCAAGAGAAGAGTAAACTCTTTCCAGTTCCGCTTCATAATTGTCTCCTTATATCATCCGCATTCATCCTGGATATTATACCACCTTTTTCACCACCGGCAAATCCTTCCAACAGTTTCCCGCCTCTTCAATTTAGGGGCTAAAATCTTGACCGCATTCCCGCCTCATGTTAACCTGCTTGTTCTGTAGAAAGGGAATCCGGAATGCACATAACGCTCGAATGGACACTAAAGACCGCCGCCTTCGCCGGCTTTCTTTACATTCTGCTCAGTCTTTTTAACGTCCACTGGCTCATGCGCCTCCGCATCCTCGGGGCAATGGGAGTCGGGGCATTTCTCATTGGATTTCTTCTTTGGCCGAAAATCGCTCCCATCGATCCGCTCGGTGCTGTTACCCTTTACAACGGGGCTTTCTCCTTGTCAGACATCCTTCTTTGTATGCTTGCGTCCTTGTTAGCGGGCGCCGGGGGATACCTGATTGCCTATCCCTACGGGAAAGCCGCAGGACTTCTGTCTGTGCCGACAGGCCTGGCCGTCTGGACGTTCCAGAGCGGCTCCGTCCGTTCTCTCCTGCTGACCCATTCCGCCTTCGAAGAGCGATTGGCAGTTTACCGCTTCCTCCGAATCGAAACCCTCTTCTGGCTGGCAATGCTTCTCTGCGGCGCCGCCGGAATCTGGATTCTCTCCCGTTTCCTGCCCCCGAAAAAGACCCTCGATAGTTCCCATGCATCCGCAAAAACCAAACGCTTTCCTGCACTTTCTATCCTCATCGCTGTTTTAGCTTCTGTAGTGATTGTTCAGTTAACCATCGGTCTCTTTGCACAGGATGTCCGATATCCGGATACCCGTATCGGCTCCGTGACAGGTCAGCCGGGCAATCGTCAAATCGCCTTTGCCGTACTGGCCTCCTTCGCCTTGGCTGGTGCCGTCATCAAGTACTTTTTGGACTGTGAACATTATTGGGCTGTTCTGGCCGCTCCCATCTTGTACGCCATTGTCATCTCCGTATCCTGCAGCCCTCAAATGCTCCAATATATGACGGAAAACTGGGCGGTTACCTACTTTCCAAATACAATAACGGCGATATTACCAATCCAGTTTATCTCGTTTTCGGCCATCGGGGCATTAGCAGGCCAGTGGCTCATAATAAAATATAAATCGGCAAAAAAACTCCAGGAAGTCCTATAACAACCAAAATTATCCCGCCCCCGTCTTTGGAATCTTTCGAATCAAAAGATTCCAAGTGATTGTTTTACATATAGTTATGCCTGATTTGCCCCTTTTTTCCCTCTTTTTTTCCCTCCTCATCCAAAAACTGCTATCCCAACTGAACCAAATAGCCGAAGATACCTATGCCGAATTCAGGGTTTTCAAACGGGATTTTGACAACCGACCGCGAGCCGGCAGCGTAAAGACAATAGAAACGGAATGCTTTTGAAAACAAGTACTTATGACCAGCATTCAGCAAGGAGTTTGATATATGTTGGTCCTTAGCAGACAAAAAGATGAATCAATTATGATCGGCGATGATATCGAGATCACAATTGTGGACGTTCGCGGCGACAAGGTTCGTTTAGGAATCAACGCACCCAGGAAAGTGGAGGTCCATCGCAAGGAAATTTATCTGCTCATTCAAAAGGAAAAAGCCCAGCAGCAACAGCAGCAGTCCGCAGAGAAATCTTCAGAAGATCCCTCCAAAGAAAATACCAATCCGAACCCCGCTTCCGTCAAAAATTCCTAAAACCAATTTTTCGCCCATTCGCTTTGGTCTTCAAAAGCCCTCTTTTTCCTATTATCCATAAACATTCCCTTTTTCATCCACATAGACCCCCGCATGCGCCTGTTTGATGAGTTCTAGCGCTTTCCGCAGTTGCTCCAAGGCAGGCACCTTGAATAATCGTCCGCATTGCCGGCAGCGTTTCCGCTTGTCGGCATCCTCCAGAGAAAGCCGCATCGCAACACCGCAGTCTGGACATCGAGCCAAAAGACGCATTCTTTCCTCTCAACAAACGCTTTTTCCTATATCCATTATTTTTCGGCTTCATTCAACCGGTTTTTATCCAAAAACCTTTTTTTATGCGCCAATTTCGGGGTTTTATAGGACGAAACCCCTCTGAAATCTTTCCTACCTTGTCTGGAAACCCTATTTGTGATAGAATTCAGTTAATGAAAAACTGGTTGTTTTGGGTTGGGGGTGATGATGACCAAACCGGTAATTTGTCGTGTAATCCAATCTCGTCCGCTTCGGACCTCAAAGGCATCGTCCGAACCAGAACCGTATGCGCCGATGAGCCCATCACCATTCGTACGGAATCGTCAGATTGCCCGTCAATGGACAATCCAAAATCCGTTTCGGACGAAGGCCCCGCGGGGAATCTGGGTGGACTGCTGGGCCTGAGGGGCCGAATAAACAAACATGGCTTTGAATCACCCGGAGGATTCAAAGCCATGTGTGCCCAACTCGCTGGTCCGTGCGGCCGATAGTCCAAACATCCTTGTTTGGAATCCCACTTTTTCTCAAACCAATCGAAAACCTTTGAGGTCTCTCAAATCCCGTATTGAAGCATCCGGCGGGCCGTTTCCAAAGCCGCTTCCATCGAATCCGCACGGCCCGATAGAATCAGTTCACGTGCCTGCCGGATCACCTCCGGCTCCTCCCCCTGCATCTGCATCACCCGCTCAAAAAGTCCGGCATACCGGAGCCGAAGAGCCGGTTCCTCTTTCCGAGGGGGTTTTCGCTTCGGTCCGGCTGTCCCCGCAAGGGAAGCCGCTCCGAGTGCTCCGTTTATCTGCATCGAACTGGAAGGTTCCGCCGGATTCATTTTTCAAAGTTCACTCGCTCACTCGCCTTTTCACCTGCCCCCATTGTCGTACCCCGGCAGAGGAACTTTAGGAATTTTTCAGAAAATTGCGCTGATTTTTGAAACAGGGCTCAGAAGCCCGTTCTTCTCGGACGATAGTTCTTTCTGCATCGTCTGATAACTCGGAAGCGTTTCCGTGATTTCAAAAACAACGAACTTGTTAAAGTAAAGCGGACTGTTCTCTACAATCTTCCAATTCAGGGGTTCATACCCCGTGCGCATTTGGGTTTCAAAATACCGGCGGATTCTTTGCTGAATCAGACGATCGCTGCTGTCCCACACATCCTCAATCGCCCAGACAATCCGCGCAGTTCGCAAATCCAGCATCTTCAAATGAACACTCAGCAGCAGATGCGGATAGGGACTGTAGCGGCCCATCGTCCCGAATACTACGGCATCCGCTCCCAGATTCTGTCGAATCTCGGCCAGCTGCTGGGGCGTGCTTCGACGGATGGAATCCAAATCCAGCTGCCGCCAGGAGGGCTCTTCACGCCGTATCATCCGAACACTGAACAAATGCTTTTTCCCCAAGCCGTCTGCCAGCATTTCAGAAAAAATTCGTCCCTGTTCCGGATGCGATGTCGGATTGTCTAATTCCAGCATCACCACTTTGCCGATCTGCTCAAAATCCGCCGTCGGACTTAAATAAAAATTGCCTGCGGGACGCTCCGCCGGCTCCTGAATCCGACACCCGACTGCCGCAATCAACACAGTCAACAGCCATATCTTTTTTCTATCCATCGTTCGAATCTCCATCCGAAAAAGCTCAGCCGCCGCTGTCCGCCGGCTCGGCCCCTAAAATCCGGAGAATCTTCGCCAAGGCCTGCAGTTGGGCGGCCTGGGCCTTGCGCATCTCCTCCCGAAATCCGAGCACATCCGCCTTCCACTGATTCAGTTCCGCATGCATCTTCTGAAGAAACTCATTGGCCTCATCCAGCTCCTTTTGAGTTTGAGCCAGCTGAGTCTTCAGCGAGTCCACCTCCTTCTTCAGACGGGCGTTTTCCTCAAACAGCTGAACATTCTTTTCCCGCAGCTGACTGGCTGTTTCCGACATCTGCTGATATTTCTCGGACCAAATCAGAGCCGTTTGAACTGCATCGGGCCCCGTGCTTCCCTCCGTAAAACGGCGTTCAAGGGCCGCTGCGGAGGCCGTGGAGACGGCAGGCGTCTGAGCGGTTGAGGCCGACTCCGCCGGCGTGGACGGCACAGAAGGCGGCACGGGCTGTTCCAGCATTTGACAGCCCAGACTCATCGCCGCCCCCGCCGTTACAATCCATCGGAGCATCATTCGCTTCATGACCGTATCTCCTGCTGAGCCGGTGAACCGGCTACATTCCCGTAATTACACTGAATAAAACTTTTCTGTCCACATCCGCATATCACTTCCAGAATTACATAATCACTGTTGCTCTCGACAATCCTCGCCTGAGCCGCCCCCGATTGGGACGAATCTCCCTGTTTTCGAAACGGTTCTGCACCGGCCGTTCGGGAACACGGCAAAACCACAGAGGTACCCGTCTGCACCTGATTCTTTTTGAGAATTCGTATCTTTCGTTTAAATCCGTTCATAACCATCCCCCTTTGCTCCCTGAACGTTTGCTCCTGAACGTTTGCACTGTTATCAAACCCCTCGGCACACTGCTGCTGTCAGGCACGATAGTCCACATGGCCGTCCTGCACACCGCCGCCTTTTTCAATCTGTTCCCGTTCTTCCTCAATGGCTTCTTCAATCCCTCCCGAATGCCGCGGCTTCTCCCTTCGACGTCCGGAAGAATCCTTCTTCCGATGAACCCGCCCCCCGATCGAAGCGGTCTGTTCGACATAAGGCATCCCCTCCACAGGTCCCAGCGTTCTGTCCGGTCTTTCCGCCATCGGTTTTCCCTTTCCTTTTTGCAGGGATTCTGTCTCAGGCATCCCCTCCCGCCTTCCAGCCGCGCAGCGCCGTCGAGAGGGCAAACAGGGCTGCTGCATGCAGCTGACAGACACGCGACTCCGTAACGTCCAGCACCTCGGCAATCTGCTTCATCGTCAGTTCCCTCTGATAATACAGCACAATCACCCGGCGCTGTTTTTTCGGAAGATTCTGAATTGCCTTGGCCAAATGCTCCACCAGCTCCTCCCGCTCCAAGCGATGGGAAGGTTCCGGCTCTCCTGAATCCGCCAGACATTCCCCCAGCGCCGGGGCTTCATCATCCATTCCGTGAATCGACAGAAAATGCCGAGCCCGTGCCGTCTCCAGCAGCTGATAAAGCTTCTCCAGGGGCATCTGAACCGCATCCGCCAGTTCTTCATCCGTCGGCGGCTGCCCCTTTTCCTCCAGCAGACGGGCACCCGCCTCCTGTACCTGCTCAAACTGCTTGGACAGAGACGGCGGGGCGAACGACCATTGCCGAAGTTCGTCAATCACCGCTCCGCGAATTCGAATATAGGCATAGGTTTTGAACTCCGCATCTTTCGACGGGTCATAATCATGGGCCGCTTTGACCAAACCGATAGTCCCCGCCGAAACCAAATCCTCCCGGCTCAGCGGCGGATGCAGATACGAAACCACCTGGCTGACAATCCGGTGAACCAGCGGCAAATACTGCAAAATCTGCTGTTCCGTCTGGCTCGCACGCACCTGAGAACCATACGCACGCAGGGCCTGGCCGGCCGTAGCCGTCGGCGCTTCTTCCAGAAACTCCTGGGCCATCCGAATCTCCGGAGCTGCAGCCGGTTCCGTCTGCGGAGAATAAACAGTAGGTTCCGTCATTGACTATCCTTATTCTGCTTGCGCAACTGGCTTTCGACTATGGCATTCAGCAAAATTCTGATGACAATCCGCCCGCTGATTTGAACCACCGCATACATCACGACCGCCCCGGCCAGAGCCCGGCTGCCGCACACAGCCGGACTGCACCCGAACAGCCCCCCGGCAGCGGCCATCACAAAAAACACAAAAACCGCCAGATAAACCGCCAGAATTTTTACCTTTTGTTCCACACAAAATCCTTATTCACGCATCGCTCAGACCGGAACTGCCTCGCCCATCGGGCTCAGGACCGAGGACGCTTCCGGCAGCGAAACCGTCTCCACCGGATTGACCATCGTCCCGGCACAGACCTCATCATATGCCACCACAGGCAGACGCTGCAGAGAACGAGAAATCAGATTCACCAGACCCGGGCGAATCCTCGCATCACACAGAAGAACTGGCTCCTCAATTCCCTTATCGAGTGTCGCCTTCCAGGCCTGGGCAATCGCCTGATTTAGCTGCGAAGCCGCCTCCGGCGGCACCGCCAGCGTAATGGCATCCGTCCCCTGCTGCACACAGCCCAGCAGCTGATGCTCCAGAGACGGCTCCAGAACAATCGCACTGATTTTCCCGTCAGGCCCCTTGAACCGCTCTGTAATCGTTCGCGCCAGGGCCTTGCGGGCACATTCCGTCAGCAAAGCGGCATTCTTCGTACGCCCTCCCTGCTCCCCGAGCGCCTCCAGAATCAGCGGCAAATCCCGAATCGAAATCCCCTCTTTCAGCAGATTCTGCAAAACCCGCTGCACCAGACCGACCGACACCACCTCCGGAACCACCTCTCCCACCAGTGACGGCTGCACCTTCCGCAGCCGCTCCAGCAGCTGCTGAACATCCTCGCGGCTGAGCAGCTCATGGGCATGCCGCGAAATCGTTTCCGACAAATGCGTAATCAGAACCGACTCCGGGTCAATTACCGTATAGCCGTTCAGCTCCGCCGTTTCCTTATCCGCCGCCGAAATCCACAGCGCCGGCAGCCCGTACACCGGTTCTTTTGTCGGTATCCCGCGCACCGGCTTTTGAACCGCTCCGGAATCCATCGCCAGATACTTATCCGGCTCAATTCGACCGTGGGCAATCACATGGTCATACAGCCGAATCTCATACGACAACGGCTCCAGATTAATATCATCCCGCAGACGAACCAGCGGAAACACAAAGCCCAGCTTTTGTGCAATCTTCTTGCGCAGGGCACCAATCCGTTCAAATACACTGCTTTGCCGGCGGGGGTCCACAAGACTGATCAGACGAACCCCCACCAGAATCGACAGCACATCCGCCTGCAGAAGCTCCTCCGCAGGCGGCTCATCCGAAGCCGCCGCCGAAGGCGTCTCAGTCTTGCTTTTTTCGGCCGGCTTCTCCAAAGACGACTGCTTCTTCGCTCCCCACCCCAGAAACCCGATGACACCGGAAATCAGCAGGAACGGGATTTTCGGAAATCCCGGCACCATCGCAAAGGCCCCGATTACCGTCGCGGCAATCAGCAGTGCCTGCGGCTGCCGGAACATCTGCCGCGTCATATCATAGCCGACCGTATTTTCCGAACGTATTTTCGTCACCAAAAAGCCGCTGCTGACTGCGATAATCAGCGAAGGAATCTGGCTGACCAGCCCATCGCCGATGGTTAAAACCGAATAATGCCGCAGCGCCGCCGCAATCGGCATCCCCCGCGTCCAGCCCAGCAGAATTCCGCCGATCAGATTGATGGCCGTAATAATCAGCCCCGCTTTGGCATCCCCCGATATAAATTTGCTCGCCCCGTCCATCGCCCCGTAAAATTCGCTTTCCTTGACGATGGCGTCCCGCCGCTGCTTGGCTTCTTTATCCGTAATAATGCCGGCATTCAAATCCGCATCAATCGACATCTGCTTGCCCGGCATCGCATCCAGAATAAACCGGGCGCTGACTTCGCTGATGCGTCCGGCACCCTTGGTAATCACCACAAACTGAATCACCACCAGAATCAGAAACATCACCATCCCCACGACCAGATTGCCCCCCGCCACAAAGTTGCCGAAGGTATGGATAATCGTTCCGGCGTTGCCCTGCAGCAGAATCAGACGCGTCGAAGCCACATTCAGCGAAAGCCGAAACAGGGTTGTAATCAGCAGAAGAGACGGAAACGTGGACAATTCCAGCGGTTCGCTGGCCGCCAGCACGATAATCAGAACGGCAATCGCCAGCGAAATGCTGCACGCCAGCCCTACATCCAGCAGAAAGGTCGGCAGCGGAATCAGCAGCATCGTCAAGACCCCGACCAGTCCGGCCGCAAACAAGAAATCGCTGTTGGCCGCCAGTCTGGCTATCTGACTGCTGCCGAAAAGTTTATCCGAAGAAGCGCCTGTGCTCGAAGCCATTTCTGCCTTCCCAACTCCCTTTTATTTAGCCGCCGTGCCGTTTATGCCCGCCGCTGTAGTGAGAATCTCCCGAATCCGCACCGCATAGCAGTCCTCCACCACGACGATATCGCCCGTGGCAAACGGAACCCCCTGGACAATCAAATCCACCGGTTCGCCGATTCGCTTCTCCAGCGACAAAATCGAACCCGGCTGCAGCTGAAGCAGCCGCCGCAGCGGAATCTCCGCCTTGCCCAGCGAAACCGTCACCGGCAGCTGAATATCCAGCAGCATATCCAGGTGCTCCTGGCCGCCGCGAATATCCTGACCGTCCGCCGCCGCAAACTCCGCCTCCTGAACGGCTGCCTGAGCCCCTGCCGTCTGACTTGTTGTCTGTTCATCCGCCATACATCAATCTCCTTGTTTCGAGACTCTCTATTCGTTCTCCGGCTCACTGATGACCAACACCAGTTTTCCCTTCTGCTGCGCCGGATACGCAAAAAAACACGGCTTGCCGTTCAGCAGCACCCGCCACGGACGCCGAATCTTCTGCCCAAGGACAAGCACATCCCCTTTCTCCAGCCCCGCCAAATCCCCCAGTCCGATAACATCCGTATCCAGTGTGGCACACACCGAAATCGGAACCTGTCGAAGCCGTTCGAGGATTCGCGCCGAACACTGGCTCGGATTCAGAGCCGCCGGTGCCGGGACGCCCGCAAATGCATCCAGCAAAGACGACTCCAGCACCAGAGAGAACTCCACCGAATGGGAGCCGTACTGAATTTCCAGCGTCCACTCACACAAATCCTCCAGAATCCGCGAACGCATCACCCAGTCGCCGCGAACCAATTGCCCGCTGGGCTGAATCTTCAAGCGAATCTGTTCCTCCAGCACTTCACTCAAAAACGCCGTCAGGACGCCGGAGGTATCCATCAGAATCGATTCTTCCAGCGCCGAAAACTCCCCGTTCTGGCCGACCGCCGCCTCCGGGTCATTCAGCATTTGAGCCACCAGAAACCGGGCATTCTCAAACGTAAACAAAAGACACCCGATGCACTGCTTGCTCTCATCCCGAAGCCCGACGACATAAGGCCCTTCATTGCCCACACTCACCGTTTGAGCCAGACGGTACGCAAAATGTTCCCGGATTCCCTTCAGCACTCCTTCCACGGAACCGTTGAACTGCTCATTAATCCCCTTCTTAATGGACAAGGCCATTCGGCTGCCCAGCCCCTCCAGCAGCGTCCGCGCCTCCGCCCCGAACCGATGCGGACAAGTCCAGTCGAATTCCTCCGCCTTCACATCCGGCTGGGGACCTGCTGTTTGTCGGGCCCGCTCAACCAGACGCTGAAGTTTTTCCCGCGTAAACAGAAATGAGGTCTCTTCGCGGCTCATTGCACGGCAAACTCCCGAAAAAGAACACGCTGAATATACGGTCGGCCGTTCGGAAACAGAATTTCATTAAACTGTTCCTGAATCTGCCGCTTGATTTTCTCCAGATTCCGGCTGCCGCGAACGTCTTCCAGACTCAAGCCCGCAAAGAACGTCGTCAGCCAGTCCCGCAAAACCAGTTTTCGCTCATCCAGATATGGTTCCCCCTTGGCTCGATCCATTTCCGGACTCATTTCCAGCGAAACCGTCACTCGCACATAGCGGGTCACACCGGGTTCGTCCAGATTGGAAACGACCGCCTCCAGACCGTCATAAATCCATGCCGGCTGGTCCTTGCCGTTCTTCGAAAGAAACTCGTCAAAATTCTTCTCCACCGTCCCGTCCCCCGCGGGCTGAGCCGCCGGACATTCCGCATCCGTCCCGCCCAGCAGCTGGGAAAGAGCAAACCCGCCGCTCAGCGCCCCGAGAATCACGGCCCCCAGCATCGCCCAAAACATCCAGCCGCTTTTGCTGCTTTCCGCCGGAGCCGTGGCCCCTTTGGCTTCCTGTTTCTCTTGTCCTTTTTTTTCCTGTGTTTTTTCCGACGCCATAACTGCTACCTCTTTCTCCCTCAATCAGCTGCCAGAATCTCCTGACGCCGATACTTTCGAATTCGTTCCCGAAGTGTTCGATCACTGATGCCCAGCAGGCGAGCCGCCTCAGACTGATTCCCCCCGGTACGCTCCAAAACCGTCAGGATTGCCTGCCGCTCCACCTCTTCCAGCGAATACCCTTTCTGCGAAAAACGTACGTTCGCCGTGCACGGCTCACCCGCACGCAATTCCTCCATTACAGCCGGCAAATCCGTCACCGACAGCAGCGGACCTTCTCCGAGAATCAGCGCCGTCCGGACTACATTCCGCAATTGCCGAATATTCCCCGGCCAGGAGTACTGCTCAAATAAATCCAGCGTTTCCCGTTCAATCCCTTCAATCCGCCGGCCCGTCTCCGGAGCATACTGATTGACAAAAAACCAAATCAGCGGCGGCAAATCCTCCATCCGCTCTCGCAGAGGCGGAAGCGTCAGACGCACCCCCGCCAGGCGGTAATACAAATCCGCCCGAAAGGCGCCGTCCCGCACACGCCGCAAAATATCCTGGTTGGTCGTGCTGATGATGCGAACATTGACACGAATACTTTCCGTTCCCCCCACTCGTTCAAAACTCATTTCCTCCAATACCCGCAGCAGTTTGGCCTGAAAAGCCGGCGGGGTCTCCGTAATCTCATCCAGCAGCAAAGTCCCGCCGTCGGCCCGCTCAAAACGACCCCGATGGCTGAACAGCGCCCCTGTAAAAGCCCCTTTCTCGTGACCAAACAGCTCGCTCTCCAGAAGCGATTCCGCCAGGGCCGCACAATTCACCCGAACAAACGGCCCCCCCGCTCGGCGACTTCGGCTGTGAATAAACTGGGCCAGCAGTTCCTTGCCGGTACCGCTTTCTCCGCAAATCAGAATAGAAACCGATGTTGCGGCCGCCTTCTTCGCACTTTCCAGGACATCGCCCAAACGCCGGCTTTGTCCGATCATTACCTGCCGACGCTCCGCCGAATCGAAACAAATCGGAACATCCGAAAAATGAGCCGGAAGATAACGGTCCAGAATTTCGAGAAGCCGCTTCGGATGAACTGGCTTGACCAGATAATCGACACACCCCGCCCGCACAACACGCAGGGCTTCTTCCGACGAATCCCGTTCGCCGACAGCCAGAATCGGCGTCTCCGGAAACTGCCGGCGAATCAGAGAAAGCAATCCCATTCCCTCTTCCGGTCCTCGTTCTTCCTCAAGCGACGGATTGTAAAAAATCAGATTCCAAAAACACTGCCCCAAAAGACGGCGGGCCGTCCGTTCCGTCCCCGCAACGGTACCGCGTACCCCGCGCTGTGCCAGGGTCTCCAGCACAAGCCGATCAAAGTCCGGTTCACCGTCCAGAATCAGAACCTGCTGAAACTCATTGAGACAGACTGTTGGGTTCACGGACAAGCCCTTTTAAAGAAGAAGCTGTCTGAAGGGTTTCAACCCACCGTAGTGTTTCCAGAGAGGCCTTTGCTGCACCGCTCCAGCGGCTGCCGGGAGCTTTCTGAAGCAATTCCTCATAAAGCTGAGCCGCCTGCCCGGGCTGAATATACCGCAGGCAGTTAGCCCGCTGAAATACAGCCCACTGCCAGTCCGGTTCACTTGGTGCATCCACTTGCTCCGAGGCAAGCCGATAAAATCGCTCCGCACGATCCAACTGCCCGCACCGAAAGAGAGCATCAGCGATTCCCAGCGGCTCTATCGGCTGCTCAATTTGATCAATCTGATCCAGCCACTTGGGCTTGACAGTTTTCTCCGCCTCCGCCGGTTTCGGCTGTCCAGAGGCCGGTTTCTCTGTTTGTTCGGCGGAAGCCGGTGCTTTCACGGTCCCTTCCGACGAAGTCTTGGAAGGCGGCTCCGAAGCCGAAGGATTCGCCTCTGAAACCGGTTTTTTCGTCTGAACCGGTATTTTCAGCTGTTCCAGACCGGCAATCAGCGACTCCAAATCCACCGTACTGACCGAAGTCATCGACAGATAAACCGGCTGAATCTGCTCCTCCTGAATCTGTCGGCGAAGCTCAGCCGTTCGGCCTGGAGCATTGGGGTCCTCCGCTCCGCCGGCTGCGGCGGATGACAGCACCCCAATCACCGTCCAAAACAGAATGGTGAAAAGTCGCATCCCGTTCATCGGCCGCTTCCCTCCGGAACAATCCCCCCATACGCAAGGGCCGCATCCGCAAGCCGCTTCTGCCCTTCATAAATACGGCCCAACAGAGCGAAAATCTGCTGACGCATCGGAAATTCCGTTTCCTCCAGCGTCAAAAGCTGACGGCATAAATCCTCCGCCATTGCCAAACGACCCCTCTGATAAGCCGTTTCCGCCAGCAAAAACATCGCCTCTTTCATCTCCGAACGGCCTTCCAGGTCATAGAGGGCATCCGTCAATTCCTTTTCCGCCGCCGTCCAATCCCCGCTCTGAAGATAACAGCGGGCCAGCTCCACCCCCAGGCGGGCACGCTGGCCGGCATCTGCTATAAACTCCCGTTTTCTCCGCAGCAAAGAAGCGGCGGAGTCGGCCAGGTCCATCTCCCGCAAAATTCGGCTCCGAAGCAGCATAAAATCGCACACTTCCTTCTGACTCAGCCGCGATTCGGAGATTTCCTCCAGCATTTCAAGTGCTTCCACATATCGGCGCTGGGCAATCTTGGCCTCGATCAGCTCCGTTTTCACCTGAAAAATCTCCTCCGCCGTCAGAACCTGATTCAACGCCGCCTTCAGAATCTGACAGGCCGTATCATAATCTCTCCGCTTCAGACAAACCCTGCCGAGCAGATGAAGGACGGAACCGGCTCCCTGGGTATTCTTTTCCTGCTCCATCAGCTCCAGCGCTTCATTCAGCCAGCGCTGGGCCTGCTCATAATCTCCGCTTTCATACGCACACAGCCCAAGCCCATAAGCCGCCCGATACCGAACGGAGGCGGAAAAATTCAGACGATATACCTTTTCAAAAAGCCGTTGGGCTGCTTCATATAATCCCTTCTTCGCGGAGGCCTCCGCCAAATACAGCCAGGCCTCATCGGCAGCCCGGTTTTCCGGATACTGCACAACCAAATCATTCAAATCAGCTCTCGCTCCTTCAAAATCACCCAAATCCGTCCTCAATCGGCTCGAATAGGCCAGCGCATACGGAGCCAGAGGATGATGCGGATGCCTCGAACTGACCAACTTAAATTCTCCGAGGGCCGTGGCTGTTTGCCCCTGCATCGTATACAAAACCCCCAGCGCATAATGTGCATTTGCAGCCCGATGCTCCCCGCGGTACCGCAGGAGAAAACGCTGCCAAATTGCAATGGTTTCCGACAGCAAAACGGCCTTGTGCTCTTCAAAATTCGAATAGGTTTCCGGGTCATACAAACGGCCGGATGCCCCGTCAAAAGACCACAAAAGCCCTGCACTCCCGGCCGCAAGCTCGGCCAAATACGTCCCTGCGGTGGACGGAAGATACAGCGTAACCGGCCGCTGTCGAGCAGCCGCATCCGAAACATTCCATTCCAGATCGACCCCCGCAGCTGAACCATACTTCCACAAAACCTCTTCCAGCGGACTCTTCAGACAAACAGCCGTCCACTGCGACCCTGTCTCCGCCCCGGGTCGATAAACAATTTTCGGCCCGACCGCCCCTTCATTAATCTCTTCAAATCCCCGCATCAAAAACGCTTTCAGCGTCTCCGGCTCCTCGAGCGGCACCTCGGCAATCGGCAGCGTATCCGTCCACAGCGGTCCCGGAAGAATCTCGGATTCGCTGCCCAGTTTCAAAACGGCCCTCATTAGTGCCTCCGCCGCCGCAAAATAACAGTCGGACTCCGCCGTCGCCGGCATCGTCGCATCAAAAGCAGACATCAGCGACAGGGCGCGATAGGCACTTTTTCGGGCTTCCAGAAACTGCCGATTGTGCATCTGAAGAAAACACAAATAATAATAAGCCAGTGCCCGAACCACCGGCGAGCGGCTTTCAACCGCCTGTCCAAACAGCGCCGTCAGCGTCTCCTGTTCCTGAGTTTTTTGCAGACAAAGCGCCATTTTCAGCGACAGATAATCGTCCAGACAGGCATCCGCCGGATTGTTCTTCATCAGATTCTCTCGGAGACGCCCGAAGACATAAGAGGCCTTAAAATAATCTTTTGCACGATAAAGAGCTTCCGCTGAACGAAGGGAAACCGAATCATCCAGTGTCTGCCGTGTCAGAGAACTCAAATGAATGCTCCGCATCAGCACAGACGGGTCAATCGAACCCTCCTGGCCCTTCGGCAGCGGCGGCAGCGCCGCATCATCTTTCTCAAAAGAATCCTTCGCTTCTGCAGGCGTCTGCGGCAGCGAAGTCTGTTTCTCCCGCACAAACAGCAAATAGCAAACGACTCCTCCAACCATCAGCGAGTTCAAAATCAGCAAAAATAAAATCCAAAACCATTGATGCCCGGAAGATTTTGCGGAAACCTCCGCCGGCAGAACGGTACTTGCAGGCGGAACAACCGAGCCGGCACTCTCTCTGCGCGGAGGTTTTCCTGCAAAAAGCTCCTGCTCCCTTGCCTCCGCAGAAATCGGACTGGCAAACAGCTCATAAGGTGTCTTTTTGGAACCGTTCTTTTCCGACATCTAATTCCCTACATCAAAAGTCCTGTATATGCACCATAAGCGCACAATACACTGCTTTTCAAAAGAGCAAGAGACGTGCCATCTAAGCAAAAAGAGGGTTTTTGAGTGAAAAATGAGGTTTTTAAGTGAAAAATCGAACCCGCCGAATCAAAAAACCCGTCATCCGCCTACGGGCTGTCTGTTTTCCATACAAAAAAAGAATCTCGACATTAAGTCGAGATTCCTATTGTTCCTGCTTGTTGCTTCTGCCTTCTCTACCGGAACGCTCGTTCAGCCGGAATCATTAAGCAGACTCCCGTTTCTGCCGGGCAGCCGCAAACAAATCCACCTTCCCCTCAACCACCTCCGGCGTCACCACATACCGGCCCGGCTTCGGTTCTTCCGGCAGGCGATACATCAAATCCAGCATCAAATCCTCCACAATAGCCCGCAATGCCCTCGCCCCCGTATCCCGCTGCATCGCCTTTTTGGCCAAAAGCCGAAGAGCCTCATCCGTAAAACGCAGCTCCGCATTCTCCATCTCAAAAAGCTTCTGGTACTGCTTAACCAGCGCATTCTTCGGCTTGGTCAGAATATCCACAAGGGCCTCTTCATCCAGCGCCGTAAGCGTGGCAATAATCGGAAGTCTCCCCACAAACTCCGGAATCATTCCAAATTCGATAATATCTTCCGGAGTTACCTGAGAAATAATCTCCGAATAATCCGCTTTCTTGTCGTGTTTCTCCTCATATTCTGAGCTGAAACCAATCAGTTTTTTCCCCAGACGCTTCTTAATGATGTTGTCCAGCCCTACAAAAGTCCCGCCGCAGATGAAGAGGATATGCGTGGTATCCACCTGAATATAGGCCTGCTCCGGATGTTTCCGCCCCCCCTGCGGCGGAACATTCGCTATCGTGCCTTCGAGCATTTTCAGCAGGGCCTGCTGAACCCCCTCTCCCGAAACATCGCGGGTAATCGATATATTTTGTGTCGTTTTGCCGATTTTGTCGATTTCATCGACATACACAATCCCCCGCTGGGCCGCCTCAATATCAAAATCCGCCGACTGAAGAAGACGCAGCAGAAAGTTTTCCACATCCTCGCCTACATACCCCGCCTCCGTCACGGTCGTCGCATCACAAATCGCAAACGGCACATTCAGAACCCGAGCCAGCGTCCTGGCCAGCAGGGTCTTTCCAGACCCCGTCGGACCAATCAAAAGGATGTTCGACTTATCAATCTCCACATCCTCATCCCGGCTGTCTGTATGCAGCAGACGTTTGTAATGATTGTGAACCGCCACCGAAAGGGCCTTTTTGGCCTTTTCCTGCCCAATCACATATTGATCGAGGAATTCCTTAATCTCCCGCGGTTTTGGTACATCCCGGATGAGTTCCGAAGACGAGCTCTGCCGCCTCTTTTCCTGCCGAACAATGTTGTAGCAAAGTTCTACACAATCTGCGCAAATATACACCCCGCCTGGACCCGCTACAAAAGCATCCATCGGATGCTTGCTTCGCCCGCAAAAACTGCACATCTCCCGGGGTTTCCCCGAATTGTTTGTCTTGGCCATTATCGACTCCGTTTTACCGGTTTTCTCGATTCTTAACAATTGCAATTATTCTACCCCTTAAATCCAAAATAGGCAATCTTGATTTCTTTTCAAAAATATTGACTTTCCCCTCCTTTCGCAGTATCTTTTGAAATGTAAGGAGTCTTTCAACACTCGAAGCTGTCAGCGTTTCTGCCAAGTGAGTTCACCCGCGAAGTTCGACACACAGTTCGGCACACAAAAAAAGAAAGATTTTTTAGGAGGGAACCTTTATGAAAAAGAGTATGTCAATTCTGCTTGGGTTCATTCTGATTGCCGTCAGCATTCATCCGACAGCGGGAATGGTCCTCAACAACACAGCCCAAATCACAACCAGTGAAGATTGTCTTCTTTACGGTTCTCCGGATTCATTTGCACTTTCCGGGCAAAAAACTGTCTGGCTCGACTATCGTGACCCATCCGGTACTCCGCAATTATTCGGAGTCCGTCTGGACGATCCAACTTTTGCGGAGTTCAGTATTGACACCAATGTCCTCGGGACATCCTTAATCGCCTTTTCGGACCCCTTTGTCCTGTACACCTTCACAGAAGGTTATCCGTCTCCGCTCCTGCTGAAAATCGCAGACATTCAAAACCCAAATGCACCCGTTCTCACGGAAATTCTCCCTTTGATTAATGACATCTACGATTTTGACATCGCGGACAATCTGATTGTCTATTACGGTCCGGATTCCCAAAACGAGTATCGGTATACGGTTTTGGCCGTTGACTTCAGCCAGCCAAATAATCCTCAGCACTTTCTGATTGACATCGCTCCCTCAGACGCTTACATCTCTACGATAGCGCTCGACGGCCCCTTCGCTGTCTGGAACGAAGCCCATGGAGAGGGTCCATCCCTTGTAAAAATCGCAGATTTAACGAATCCCGCTCAGCCCCAGATTGTCTCGGTCCAGCTGCCGGATGGGATAACCTTTGACAAAATTGAGGTCTCCGAAAACAACCTTGCCGCCCGAGGAAATCAGAACTGGCGAAGTTTTCTGTGCGCTGTCAAAAATTACCGCAACACCGAAGAATGGAACATCCTGACCTTCTGGAAGGAAGCCGGCAGTGATGAATACCTGGTGAGCGGTCCCAAGATTGACGGTCCAATCATCCTTTGGGTGGTCACGACCCGAGCCCCCGCTGCAGCCGACGCCGGCACACTCCAGAACGAGCCGATTTCTCAGCTCAAGGCCGCTTATTTGCTCAGCAGTACCGTAAGTGTTTCCACCCTTCTGACTACCTCCGCCCCGGACCAAATTATGGCGGCAGACATTTCCGGCCGGCAAATCGTCTGGTCTATGGGCCCCTGGGAGCAAATCGAGCTGTATAAAGGTTCACTCGCTCTCGAATGCGGAGACTGGGGCTACAAACCCGGCGACATCAACAAAGACTGCCTCGTCAATCTGGATGACCTGGCTTGCCTGGCTCAAAACTGGCTGTCCTGCACAACCCCGGACCAGCCCGATTGTGAATACGGCTCCTGAAAAGATTCCATCGCTCCCGGACGCTCAGTTGCGGATATGAACAACGCCGTTTTCAACGGTTAGCCGCCCGGCGGCAAACAAGCGGATTGCCTCCGGATAGGCGATACATTCCTCCCGGAAAACCCGGGCGGCGAGTGTATCTGCATCGTCGCCTTCGAGCACCGGACAGCACCGCTGCACAATAATCGGCCCGGCATCATAGTCATTTGTGCAGAAATGCACCGTACAGCCGCTCACCTTGCAGCCCGCCTTCAGCACCGCCTCGTGAACATGATGCCCCCACATCCCCTGCCCCCCGAAACTCGGCAGCAGGGCCGGATGAATATTCATCACCCGGTTTTCATACCGCTTGGGAATTTCCCAAAGACACAGCCAGCCCGCCTGCACAGCCAAATCCACCTTCGCCTTATCCAGCTCCTCCGCAATCCGCTCGCTGAACGAATGAATATCCGCAAAATCCTTTCGGCGGATAATCACCGGCTCCAGCCCGATTTCCCGAGCCCGCTGCACCCCCGCCACCGTCGAGCGGGAACTGATCACCAGCACAATCTGGGCCGGCAGACGTCCCGCCTGAATCTCCTGATGCAGATTCACCATCGTCCGACCGCCTCCGCTCAGCAGAATCCCCAGCCGAATGGGCTTGATATCCCTCCACGAGCCCTCACGGAAAATGTCTCGCTGCAAATCCATCGCTTCATTCGCCAGTTTATCCGCCCCCGCGTTTTTCTCTCTCGGAATATGCTCCGCCTTCCAGCGGTCAAAACCGGCCAGAAGCTTTCGGCACGCCTCGTACAACGGCAGGAGATTCTCACTCTTGACCTTATACTGCCCGTTGAGCTGCCGAATGAGCAGTTCGCTGTCGCTGAAGAGCACAAGCTCCTTCGCCCCCCGCTTCTGAGCCGCCCGCAGCCCCTCCAGGACCGCCGTGTACTCCGCAATGTTATTCGTCGTTTCCCGCTGATAAATCGCCCGGCTTTCAATCAGTTCGCCTGCCGGAGTCTGAAGAAGATACGCCCCCGCTCCCGGACCCGGATTGCCCCGACTGCCCCCGTCTGTATAAAGATGTACCTTCATTTCACTTCCGGAACACCCCATCTGCACATCCTTTAAAACAAAAAAAGCGGCTAATCCGAACCGCTTTCTTTCAGATAGAGGATTCGCGTGCAGTTCGTACAGCGTAAAATCTCATCCTTGGTCGTCAGGATATTGACCATCTCCGCCGGCAGCCCCATAAAGCACCCCCCGCAGCTGTAGGAAGTCGAATGCTCATCCGACTTTTCAATCGCGGCCATCGCCTCCCCGTCATACGTCTCGGCCACGCGGACAAACAGATTCAAAACCTCCGCCGGAATCTGCTTAGCCGCTTCATCCCACTCCGCCTGAATCGCGTCAATATCCTTCTGATACTCCGCGGCTTTCACTTCCGCCTCCGTCCGCACCTGCTCTACCCGGGCCTTCTGCTCTTCAATTTGTTTTTGAATCTCCGCACACGCCGCCTGGTCGGCCTCCAGATTCTTCATCAATTCGAGAACCTGATTTTCGAGTTTGGCATCATCGGCCTTGGCGGTATTCAGTTCAGTGAGGATAGCGGAATATTCTTTGTTGGTGCGGGCTAAGTTCAATTGAGAACGGAGCTTGGTGATATAAGCATCCCGCTCCTTCAGCTCCAGTTCCAGACGGTCCGCCTGAATCCGGGTCATTTTGATTTCCTCCTGCTTGGCCTCCAGCCCGCTCTGAAGGGTTCGCAGCTGGTTTTCCTGAAAGAGCACGCTCCGTCGGCAGCGGGCCAGCTTCGTCTTGACCGCCCGCAGACGATTTTCGATCCGCTGGAGCTTGATTAAGCCCTCTAAAATCGGTCCCATCGAAAGTCCTCTCTGAAATTGTAAAAGTTCCCCTCAGCAAATTAAATGAAACATTATGCCCTCCCCAGGACCCTTTCGCAACAAAATTTTTCCCGATTTTTTCTCTCTCCTTTTTCCCTTCTTCCCTACAGCAGAAATCCGGTTTCTGGATGCTGAATACCGACCGAGTTCTCTTCATTTTTAATTCTTCACTTTTCATTCTTCATTCTTAATTCCTCTCCAGCCCTACCCCCTTGATCACCTGACCACTTGTCTTCCTGTCTTCCTTCCTCCCCGTACAGTTCTTCACACTGCTTCAGGTAATCACGGACAACCGGCCAGTCCGCTTCACAGCCTATAAGGGATACCAACACTCTTGGAGATTCACTTTCCTCCGGATATATCAATTTCGTAAAGCCGACATGGACGCAGCGGGGGTTTAAATCGTCCAGTCTGAGCCACTGCTCAGAGAACATACATACCTGTACATACGGGGGAGCTGTTTGATCTCCCTGTATGGTCCGGCAGTTCCACTCATCCGAAAGAACCTGATTGGGATCGCGGAGAAGATAGCGAAGTTTCTGATAGCCGTGATTCTGCAGATGAGTATGAATGAAGCCCTGAACCTGTTCAAACGGATGGTCTTGTTCGGGACATACATAACAAAGCAAATAAGCAGGGGCCCCTCCATAGCGGACCTCCTCCGCCCAGTCCGGCGGCACCAGCTCTTCCGGAAACCCTTCGGGACGCTTCGTCTGCAAACCGAACAAATCCTCTTCTTTTTTATATCCCAGCTGCATCAGCAGAACAGCCAGCAGAAAAACGGCGATTCCCTGATGGGCCAGCACCGCACGCCGGCTGATTCTGGCAGGCGGCCGGTTCCTGAGCCCGGACAGTCTTTGCTGAAGCCAAAAAGACAAGCCGGCAAAAACCAGCAGTCCGATGCCGGCAGCCGCCGCAGAAAACAGCCAAAACCGAATCCCTTCCCGATGCCCAAAATACTGCACCCCGAGAATCACCAATTCATAGGGAAGAATCCCCATGGCCAAAACCGCTGTTCGATGGGCAATGCCGTCGGCCGCACCAAACCCGAGTTCCGGGATAATCAGGAACGCCAACAGCATTCCCGCACAAAGCATCAGCAGCCCGACGGCAGCCACAACACCTGCGGGTGCATATCGGGCCGCCAAAACGGAACCGTCCCCGGGCAGATGAAACACACTTCCCAGCACCAGATAACTCCCGTTGCAAAGGCAGGTGACAGGACCAACCAGCAGAGGAATCAGAAGACGGCCGCTGCGCCATTTGAACACAGAAAAAGTAATCAGAATCCCGAAAAGACAGCCCAGAATAGAACCGGCCCAGATTGTTACATCATCACGAGGAGAAACGGCGAGCGCATAAGACCAGGAAAAAGGATGAATGACAAGTCCGCGCACGATGCCGCCGGTGCTCCAGGCGCCGAGAGCATGCCCGATTTCATGGAGAAACTTGGCGATATTTGTCGCCGCAAACAACGCCGCAAGCAGAAGGAATCCGGCTTTGAGAATTCGATATCTTGCCTTCTCTTCGTGCACAAGAAATTCCCCTTCTTCTCCAAGAGCAAATGGAGAACGCTTGCCAATAACAAATCCGGATGCCTAGTACTGAATATTCCCCGCTGTTCAACACCTTCCTCAAACAGATTGTGCTTACTTCAGAAGGTCGGCAGACATCTCTCCTTGCCTCTTTCTGGGGCGTCATCTTATAAAACACCCTTTTCTTTGTCAACAACCCCTTCTTTCTGCCATCTGCCTGTTTTTTTCAAATTTCGAGATTTTTAGAGTTTAGAACTTTGTGCTTTGGATTTCTTCCGCCTGCTGGCTGCTGGAGTCTGGCTCCTGGAATCTGGCCGCTTTTTCTTCATTCTTATTTCTTCATTTCTTAATCCGTGTCCATCCGTGTAAATCCGTGGTTAAAAAACTCCTTTTTTTACTCCAAAACCCACAATCCCCCACGCCGGTCCAAAAACGAGAAAAATCATCCATTTGCCTTTTTTACAACAAACCTGTTTCCAAGCGGCCGAAAATTGAATAAAATATGGATTTTAAACTTTCAAAACGGAATCTGTCATCTTCTGAGAATAAAGATTATGAAACAGGAATTGATTATCAGCATCAGCGGACTGCGGGGGCTGGTTGGAGAGAATTTCTTTCCGGAAACGGCCGCATTATACGGCGCAGCCTTCGGGACATTCCTGAATGAGCAGTGGGGCCGCGCCGCCGGCAAACCCGTTGCGGCCTTAGGAAGGGATTCCCGCATCAGCGGGGCGATGTTTGCCGCCGCCGTAGCGTCCGGTCTATGCAGTACCGGCGTGGACGTCATCGACTTGGGAATCTGTTCGACCCCTGCGGCCGGCCTGATGGTTCGCCATCTCGGCTGTCAGGGCGGGGTTGTCATCACCGCCAGCCACAACCCCATCGAATACAACGGCATCAAGCTTCTGCTGGACAACGGCATCGCCCCGCCGAAACCGCTGGCCGAACAGATACGCCGGCGATTTATCGAAAAGCAAATCCGTTATGTCGATGCCGTCCGCTGCGGCACCATTTCCTCCAATACCCAGACCGTTCAGGTCCACGTGGACAAGGTCCTCTCCATCGTCAACCCCGACCAGATTCGACGGCGCAAATACACCGTCGTTCTGGACAGCATCAACGGAGCCGGCGGCCCGGAAGCCCAAAAACTTCTCGAAGAACTCGGCTGCCGAATTATCGGGGTCAATCTCGAACCCTCCGGACGATTTGCCCACAAACCAGAACCGGTTCAGGAAAATCTCCAGTCCCTCTGCGAAAAGGTTCGGCAGTCCGGCGCCGACCTGGGTTTCGCTCAGGACCCGGACGCCGACCGGCTGGCCATTGTGGATGAGCAGGGAGCGTACATCGGAGAAGAATACACCCTCGCTTTTGCCGCCCTGCTGCGTTTCTCCGAACAACCGGGCGGAAAAGCCGCCGCCAATCTGTCCACATCCAGAATGATAGACGATATTGCCGCCCGCTTCAGCGGGACTGTCCTCCGCACCCCCGTCGGCGAGGCCCATGTAGCCAATACCATGCTGGAGCACCAGTGCATCATCGGCGGCGAAGGCAACGGCGGCGTCATCGACCTGCGGGTTGGCCCCATTCGCGACAGTTTAGTTGCGATGGCCTTAACCCTCCAGCTGATGGCCCAAACCGGAAAGTCCGTCCGGCAATTAACCGAGGAAATCGGCCGTTACGAAATGGTCAAACTCAAATACACCGCCGACGCCGAACAGGCGCAGGCCCTCATCCGGGCCGCCTGCTCCGCCTTCCCTCAGGCCAAAACAGACACCCGAGACGGCTGTCGGCTCGACCTGCCGGACGGCTGGCTCCACATCCGCACCAGCAACACCGAGCCCATCGTCCGTATCATCTTTGAAACGCGCACCGCCGAAGCATCCGCCGACCTGGGCCGAAAAATTGAATCCATTTGTCAAAAGGTTTTAAAACGATGAATTCGAACCTGTCCGCTGATAATCCGCAGATTCGCCGCATCACACTTATAGGGCTGTGGCTTAACCTGTTCCTGTCTATCCTTAAGGCCGTTGTCGGATTTTGGGCCGGCTCCATCGGTTTGGTGGCGGATGCCGTTCATTCTCTTTCCGACCTGCTGACCGACCTGGCTGTTTTGGTAGGAATTCATTGGGGCACAAAAGAGCCGGATTCGACTCACCCATTCGGCCACGGCCGGCTGGAAACGTTCAGCACCGCCGTAATTGCCCTGGTTCTGGGGCTTGTCGGCGGAGGAATGATTTACAAAGCCGCCGTCGAAATCGCCCAACTGTCGGTTTCGGAACATCCTGCCCCCTTTATGCCTTTGGCCGTTCTCTGGATTGCAGCTTTGTCCATTGTCTCCAAAGAATGGCTTTATCAGATTACCCGCCGCACAGCCATCCGCTGCCACAGCACTACGCTCTATGCCAATGCCTGGCATCATCGCAGTGATGCCTTCAGCTCCGTTGCCGTACTCGTCGGAGCCGCCTGCGTCCGATTTCTGAACTATCCGTACGGAGACCATCTGGCGGCGATTGTTGTCGGCCTAATGATTATTTTTGTCGCCGTCCGCATCTTTACCGACTGCCTGAACGAATTCAGTGAGCAGGCCGCCGATCAGCAGACCCTCGGGCAAATCAAGACCATCCTCACCGAACAGCCCCGGATCGCCCAGTGGCATCAGCTCCGAACCCGGCGTGTGGGGCGGGAAATCTTTTTGGATGTGCATATTCTTGTGGACCCGCAGCTGACCATCACGGAAGCCCATGCTATTTCACACGAATTAGAGGTTTCTCTTCACAACCGGCTTCCGCGGCCGGTCAATGTCATTGTGCACGTCGAACCGGACCTGCCGGAACTGCGGCGATAGTCATTCTGTCGGGGGCACTCGGCAAAGGAACCACTCATCCCCCTTCCGGCAGAAAGAAAAACAGCCTGATAGAACCTCTCCATCGAGGCGGAAAAGGATTTGGGAGTCGGTCCTTCTCAAAACGGTCAGCCGTCCCCGGTCTTCCCGCTGCACCTTTGCCGTATTTTGCTGCACAGGTCCTTCATACACAAGAAAACGGGCGTTATGGTCGGCAATCTTGTCCGCCCGGAGCGGCTCCTGCCCTACCGCCTGCGGCGGACAATTCACCCTCCACGTTTGCAGCACCCCGCTCTCTTCGAGCATCCAATCCCAATGAATCCCCGCCGGCGTGATATGCTTGTGAATAACAAATTGTCTTTCCCGCCCGGAAGGTTCACAAAGCATCCTGCAGCATTGCTCCTTTACTGGGCCTGAAGGGCTGTAATGGCCGCTGTGCCGACAATATCCTCCGGCACACAGCCGCGGGACAGGTCATTGACCGGACGCGCCAGCCCCTGCAGAATCGGGCCGTAAGCCTCAAAATTGCCCAAACGCTGAACGGCCTTGTAGCAGATGTTGCCCGCCTCCAGATTGGGAAAAATAAACACATTCGCCCGGCCCTTCAGCGGACTGTCCGGACATTTCAACGCGGCGACCTCCGGAACAAACGCTGCATCAAACTGAAGTTCCCCATCAACAACAACTTTCCCGCCGTATCCGAAAAGATGTCCGACCTTTTCCCGCGTTCTCTCGGCTGCCATTGCCACCTTCATCGCCCCTTCAGACTTGGCGGAACCCTTTGTTGAATAAGACAGCATCGCAATTTTCGGCTCAATCCCGAACTGCATCGCTGTAATCGCCGTTGAAACCGCAATATCAGACAATTGCGCCGTCGTCGGGTACTCGACCAAACCGCAATCCGCAAACAGATAGATTTCCTCCCCGCGGCACATAAAGAAAACGCTCGAGATGGTCTTAAATCCTTCTGCCGGACGAATAATCTGCAAAGCAGGCCGTATCATATCGGCAGAGGCATGAATCGCCCCACCGACCAGACCGTCTGCGTCTCCATTTTTGACCATCAGTGTTCCAAAGTAGATATTATCCTCGACCAGTCTTTCCGCATCCTCCAGAGTCAGCCCTTTGGACTTGCGAATTTCATAAAGACATTGGGCATAGCGCTGACGGTGTTCCGATGTTTTGGGATCGATGACACGAATTTCATCCGTTTTAGCCCCCAGGGCCTTCAAATCCCTGTACACCTGGTCAGTCTCCCCCAAAACGATAATGCGGGCTATTCTTTTGTCAGTAAGAATCTTTGCCGCCTCTAAAACCCGCTTGTCCGAACCTTCCGCCAAAACAATAGTTTTCTGACGCTGTGACGCCTGATAAAGAATTTTTTCCAGAAAGCTCATAATCAGGATTCTTTCAAGAAAAGAAGGGTTTTTATCGTAAAAACGAACTACGCCTGAAGGGACTCGAACCCCTAACCTTCGGTTCCGTAGACCGATGCTCTATCCAGTTGAGCTACAGGCGCATCAATTTTTTTCAGGCCCCCTTCCACCCGGCGTTTTCTTTTGATGGTACTCTACCGGAAGCCCTATCTTTTTTCAAGTAAAATTCCCTTTTTCAATCTCGATGAACGTCGGCTGGTTTTCGGCCGCAACTCCTTGCCAAACAAAAACCGCAGGTTATAATAAGTCCGCTATGGAAAAAGACTTAAAAAACTCCGTTGGAATGGTAAAAACCCAGTACATCCGCGTGGTCCAGGCCGATGCGCCCCTGACCCTGCAGTGTGGGAAAACCCTGGGCCCCATCGACGTGGCCTACGAAATCTATGGAACTTTGTCCGAAAACAAAGACAACGTCATCTTGATTTGTCATGCCCTCAGCGGCGATGCTCACGTCGCCGGCTACCACAGTCCTGACGACCGCAAGCCCGGCTGGTGGGACTGTATGGTCGGCCCCGGAAAACCGATCGATACAAACCGTTATTTCGTCATCTGCTCCAATGTCTTGGGCGGCTGTAAAGGAACGACAGGTCCTTCCTCCATCAATCCCGCCACGGGGAAACCGTATGGGCTGCAATTCCCGATTATCACCATCCGGGATATGGTGCTTGTACAAAAACTGCTCCTGGATGCATTGGGTATTGAACAGATTCTGGCCGTCATCGGGGGCTCGATGGGCGGGATGCAGGTTCTTCAGTGGGCCGCGGCGTATCCGGAAAAGGTTCGTTCCGCCGTCTGCATTGCCAGCACGACCCGTCTGAACGCCCAGGCCATTGCATTTGATGCCGTCGGACGAAATGCGATTTTGGCCGACCCCAATTTCTGTGAGGGACAATACACAGAGGAACGCTCTCCGGATCAAGGGTTGGCAATTGCCCGAATGATTGGGCACATCACTTATTTGTCCGAACAATCAATGCGGGCGAAGTTCGGCCGTCAACTCCAGAAAAAAGACGAATACAGTTATGATTTTCATTCGGAATTTGCCGTTGAAACCTATCTGGATTATCAGGGACAGGCATTTACAGAGCGGTTTGACGCCAATAGTTATCTGTACATTACCAAAGCGATGGACTATTTCGACCTGGTCCGCGAATACGGCACGCTTCAGCAGGCATTTCGAAATACATCCTGCCGATACTGCATCGTCAGCTTCAGCAGCGACTGGCTGTTCCCCCCGGAACAGTCGGAGGAAATCGTCCATGCCCTCGGGGCCGAAAAAAAGGATGTGACCTACTGCAATATTCATTCCCCCTACGGTCATGATGCTTTTCTGCTTGAAGTGCAGGAACTGGGAGCTTTAATTTCCGGATTCTTGTATTCTACCCTCCAGCAGATTCGAACAGGACAGTCTTTACTCCCAAGCGTCCTACCCCCTTCAGCAGAAAAAAAACATTCCCCGGAGCATGCCAAGCGAGTCCGCATCGATTATGAACTAATTGACTCCCTGATTGAACCCGGCAGCCGCGTGCTGGACCTCGGCTGCGGTGACGGGGAACTGCTGGTTCGGCTCATAGAGGATAAAAAGGTAATCGGTCAGGGAGTAGAAATCGATCAGGATTTGGTGATTCACTGCATCCAGCGGGGGCTCTCCGTCATTCATCGGGATATTGAGAAGGGACTGGAAGAGTACCCGGCGGACAGTTTTGACTATGCGATTTTATCCCAGACCATTCAAACCCTGCGGGATCCGGAAAAGGTTCTCCGACGGCTTCTGCGCATCGCCAAAAAAGTCATTGTCAGTTTCCCGAACTTTGCTCACTGGCGATGCCGTTTCCAGCTCTTCTTCAAGGGACAAGCCCCGCAGACACGGCAGCTTCCCTACCGCTGGTACAATTCCCCCAACATTCACTTTCTTTCAATGAAAGACTTTGACCGTTTCTGTGCCGAACTGGGCATTCAGGTTGAAAAACGGATTCCGCTTCGGCGAAACGTAGCGGCACCGCTTCGAGTTTGGCCGAATCTGCTGGCCGCTCAGGCCGTTTATGTTCTGGGCAAATACCAGACGTGAGAAATCAACTGGCTCAAGCCGGTTTACACATGGAACCCGCAGTAGTCAATCTCACGGCAGACCGTTTTCATAGTTTCCCACAGGGAAGATTCCTGTGCCGCCGTCAGAGCAAGGGCAAACAGAACATACTCCTCCCGGAACAAATGCTCCCGCATGGCCGGGCCGATATAGCGCACCAATGAAGTCAGCTGATTCTTGAAAACCCCAAACGACATATTCTGAAAAGCCATTCGCAGTTTGAGCAGGTCTTCAATCGCGATCTGAAGATACAGATGCTCTTTTTCGATAGAACGGCAGAGAGTTTCCCATCCCTGCTTTTTGAGCATGGGGAAAATCACATCATCTTCTCTGGCGATGTGCTCAGCCATCCCCTGAAGATGCTCAAGAATGTGCGAAAGCCGCATCAACTCCGGACTGGCGGCGGAAAGCGAGGACTGTCGGTCAATCTCTGCAGCAACCTCTTCCAAATCCGCCAAAAAACAGCGAAATAGATCATGTTCAGCCGCCACTTTGCGCAGAATATGGCTGTCCGGCAAACGCCGCACGAGATCCGCTTTGCCCGTTTCCATTACGCCCATCAGAACAAACGCTGCACAAAGCTGCTGAACCTGTTCAGCAGAAAAACCGCTTTTCAGAAGACGATGTTCGGCTTTGGCAATATCATTAGGCCGAATGCGGCTGAGCAGCTGTGAAGCCTGACGCCGAATCAAGGGACGATTCTTGCCTTCATGGATTTGGATCAGCAAACCCGCCAGTTTGGACGAGATATCTTTTTTTGAGGCCTTCATAATGGGTCTCTTTCATTTCATAGGCACCCCTCTGGTATATACGAAGAAACAGAACAGAGAGGTTCTAAAAAAGGGCTGACGAATCCAACGATAGATAGAAAAGAAAAGGGACTACCCTCGAAGAAAAGACAGAATCGCCCCAAAGGCGATGGCCGCCGTCTCAATTCTGAGAACGTTGGGATTGATTTGAATGCTGGATGCCCCTATCGACTGCAAGACATTTTTTTCTTCATCCGTAAAACCGCCCTCCGGTCCTATCAGACAGACCACATCTTTACCCCCGATGCGCTCCTTTGCTCTCTCAAAATTCCCTGAACCAGAAAAGGGTTCCCCATAAACCCAAACGGCTCGAGAATATTCTTTCCGGATGTATTCTGTCGCCTGATAAAACGGCCACGGACCACTAAAAT
>ERZ795045.122-NODE-122-length-96281-cov-147.105211_pt1 | contig 96281 bp, 85 predicted proteins | sample MGYA00375129_ERZ795045 | MGnify/ENA primary metagenome ERZ795045 (study PRJEB30174, sample SAMN05720166) | activated sludge metagenome | isolation source: anaerobic digester from wastewater treatment plant | place: Japan | collected 2015-05-15 ...
TCCAGAGGCCTCTCTTTTCCGCCTCTTTTATAAGGTCGCCCCGGAAGTCGGGGTGGGCGATGGAGATTACGGCCTCTGCAATCTCCCAGGTGGATTTCCCTTTCAGGCATGCGGCGCCGTATTCGGTAACTACATAAAAGGTCCAGGCGCGTGGGACAGTACAGATGCCCTGGATTTCCGGTACAATACGGGACACCTTTTTCTCGCCGATCATTCGGGTGGAATGAAGGCAGATGAAAGCCTTGCCTCCTCTGGAAAGCGATGCACCGACGGTAAAATCAAACTGGCCCCCTGTACCGGAAATTTGCTTGCCCCCAAGGGCTTCCGAGCACACCTGACCGTACAGGTCTACCTGGAGGGCGTTGTTGATGCTTATCATGTGGTCATTACAGGCAATGTTTTCCGCTGCATTCGTATAGTCCACAGGGAATGTTGCGCAGGCGGGGTTATCGTGGAGAAATTCGTAAAGTTCTCGGGAACCCATAGCGAAGGTATAGACCATTTTGTTCCGGTTCGTGAATTTTCTCCGGTTTGTTATTTTCCCACGCTTGTACAGCTCGAGAAAGGCATCGCACATCATTTCACTGTGAACGCCCAGATCTTTGAGCTCCGATTCGGCGAGGAGATGACCGATGGTGTTAGGTACCGCCCCAATGCCGAGCTGAAGGCAGGCGCCATCGGGGATTTCATTCACCACGTGCTGAGCGATTTTTATGTCTTCTTCCTGAGGGATAGGGCGGTGGACTTCCGGGAGGGGCATCTCTTTTGACTCCACAATGAAATCCACATCCGAGATGTGAACACATTCCGTGTGGCCCCCAAGACAGCGCGGGACGGATTCGCTGACCTCCACTATCACGATATCGGCTGCCTCTACGGCGGCACCGATGTAAGAACACGAGGTGCCAAAGTTAAAGAAACCCCGTTCGTCCATCGTCGTTGTCTTTACCATAGCCACGTTGGGATGCGGATAGTACCCCTGCCTTATGCGATCTGGTTCTTCCCTAAAGGTGCCAGGGATGTAGTAACATAACCCTTCTTTGGCCAACTTTCGGTCGTTGGCACTGAAAAAGGTGCTGTAATAAGTAAAAGACTCGTGATTTTTGTCACAGGCCGCTACCTGAGCGGGATGCATGGCCGTGGAGACGACCACGCTCACATCTTCTATCTCCCCCACCCTTTTCGCCAGGGCGCGATCGAGCTCGAAGGGGAACATGGCAAAGTGACTGTAGAATACCCAATCGCCGTTTTTTACCACCTGGACGGCCTTTTCTGCGGTGGTGAGCTTGTTTTTGTACATCTGCCAGAGCGCCTCTTGCATGTGTCCACTAACCCCCTTTGTTTATGGATTTTTTCATCGTAAAAAAGCGGAAAATGATGATGGCGAAGAACAGGATGAAACCTATGGCGGCTTCTCTCATTCCTGGCGCAATTAAACACAGGCCCGCAAAGAACAGAAGGATCCTTTCAGGCCAAGTTATACGGGCAAAGACGAATCCCTCCACGGCAGAACCGATGGCCATACATCCGATAATGGCGGTGAAAAAGGAAAAGGCAATGAACCACAGGGGTCCTTGAAAGAGAAGGGCAGGGTTGTAAACGAAAAAGTAGGGTACGATATAGGCGACGATGGCCAGCCACATGGCCCGATAGCCGACCCGAAAGGGAGGAGCCTCGGCAATACCGGCAGCGGCGTAAGATGCCAAGGCCACGGGGGGAGTGATAGTCGACAGGCAGGCGTAGTAGAAGACGAAGAGATGGGCTACCAGGGGCTTTACTCCCAGGTCGATGAGGGCCGGGGCCGCGATGATGGCGGTGAGGATGTAGGCGGCGGAAGTGGTGAGGCCCATACCTAAAATCAGGGCGGCGATCATGGTGTAAAACAACGTAAGAAGCAGCTTACCCTGGGCAGCACTGATAACGAGGTTGGAGAATTTGAGTCCCAGACCGGTCTGGGTGACGACGCCGATTACAATCCCGGCACAGGCGCAGCAGGTGGCAACCGATAGGACCCCCATGGCTCCCCGGGTGAAGCTTTCTACTATTTTCCCCCAGTCCATGCGTGTTTCCCTCTTTATGTAAGAAACGACTATGAGCGCGACAATGGACCAAAAACCCGCCTTCATGGGGGAGTATCCGTAGATGAGAAGTACGACGAGAAGGATGGCGGGAATAACGAGGTGGCCGCGTGTGGTAAGCTCTTTTTTCACGGAGGGCAGTTGTTCCTTCGGTAAACCTTCCATCCCCACTTTTATCGCTTCCAGGTGGGCGATATAGAATAAGGAAAAGTAATACAAAACGGCGGGGATGGCAGCGGCAACACAAACTTTCAGATATGTAATCCCCACCATCTCAGCTACGATGAAGGCGGCCGCCCCCATGATGGGGGGCATGATCTGTCCGCCCGTGGAGGCAACCGACTCCACTGCCCCGGCCATGACAGGAGAATAGCCCATTTTTTTCATGAGGGGCACGGTAAAGGTACCTACACTTGATACGTTGGCCACGGCCGAGCCCGAAATGGTTCCAAAGAGGCTGCTTGCCACAATGGCCACTTTGGCAGGTCCTCCCCGCCACCCCCCCGCGATGCCGTTGGCAATGTTGATGAAAAACTGCCCCACACCAGAGAGGAGAAGAAAGGCGGCAAAAAGGACAAAGATGAAGATGAAACTTGCCGATACACCCAAAGGAATGGAAAAGAGACCTTCCGTGGTGAGGTATTGGTAGCTTATGAATTGCTCGAAATCTATCATTCTGTGCCCCCAGCTGCCTGGTATGTAGTGACCGAAGAATGAGTAGGCGATGGCAATCAGGGTGATGATGGGAAGCGGCCAACCGATAGTACGGCGGGTGATATCTATGACAATTACGATCAGGATGGTACCGAATACGAGGTCGAATACTCCTGCCTCTCCCCCCTTCAAGTACAAATTCTTGTACTCCACGACGAGATAGATGAGGGTTACGGCACTGGCCACAATGAGCAGAGTATCTACGATCGAGGCGAATACTTTCTTTTTCCCTTCGGCTTGCTTCTTGAAGAGCGGTACGGTCAGGTAAACAATGATGCAAACGAAGAGTAAGTGAATAGACCTCTGGATGGTGGCGGTGAAAAGTCCGAATTGTGCCGTGTATAGATGGAAAATACCCATGACAATCGCCACGAGTTCTACGAGCCTTCTTTTATTGAAAAACGCTTTTCCCCCCATGAGATGGCTCCTTTCCTCCCGTTAGGGACAGGCGGACAATGCGGCCGGGGCGTATACGTTGAGAAAGCTTGATCGTCTTCTCAGATAAGGTGACTTCATGGTCCGCGTCCCCTATGGTGCCCATAAAAAAACAGATGGTATCTTTCGCCTCGTTAATCTCCCCGATCTCCCACGTTCCGTCCGGCAGGTGACGATAACCCGAATATATGAAACCTTGCCCGTTGAGGAGAGATTTCCCACCGATCTTCAAAAGCATGAATCTACCGTTCGGGCAAACTTCGTATAGTTCCCAAAAGGGAAGACGGTCGTAAGAATGGAGAAACTGGAGTTTTACCCGGCTACCCACCTTGACGGGCACCGAAAAATAAACCTGCCCGTCGAGGTGATCGCTGATCTGAAGGGTAAATGAGTCTCTTTCGTCGGAAATACCCGTCAAGGCTGTGGCCGAAAGGGCCAGAGTGGCCAGTAAAACCCCTATTACCCACCGCATAACTTTTACTTCAGCACGCCCCGTTCTCGGTAAAACTTAACGGCACCGTTATGCAGCGGTATAGGGACATTGGGTGCATTCTGCAGGGTAATATCCTTGAATTGAACGTGCACCTTATCAATTTCATCTTTATGATCCCAGAAGGCTTTCAGTATCTGGTAGACGAGCTCATCCGGCATTTTGGCATCCACGGCAAGGATACCCATCCAGGCCAGCATTTTTACCGGTTTCGTCTGTCCCTGATAGGTACCTGCCTTTATCGGCATGGGTATGTAAAAGGGGTATTTCTTGTTTATCTGTTTCATCATGTGGGGTTCAATCTCGATGAAACGACACTTTCTCACGGTTAGTAAGTCCATGATGGCGGGAGCCGGTGCGCCCAGGGCATACATGATAACATCGATATTGCCGTCTTTCAGGGCTTCTACCGCTTCGGGAGCCGAGAGAAATTTGGGTGTGCAGTCATTATAAGTAATGCCGTATTCGGCCAGGATGAGGCGATTCATGATTTCTGTGCCGCTGCCAACGTTACCCACAGCTATTCTCTTACCCTTCATATCGGAGATGGAGTGGATGTTAGAAGAATCGAGCACAACGATTTGATCGTAGATGGGATACATGGCAAGGATGGCCCGAATGCTCTGATAAGGTTTATCTTTGGCGAATTGTTCGGTCCCCGTGTATGCCCAGTAAGCCGAATCGGGCATGAGCATGACCAGATCCGTCTGCCCCTTCCTTAGGAGCCTGATATTTTCCACGGATGCACCGGAAGGATAAGCTGTGGCCTCGGTACCTTTTACGTATTTGCTTATCACGGAAGCAATGGCGCCACCCAAGGGATACCAGGTGCCGCCCGTACTTGCCGTACCGATGGCTAACCTGGTTGTGGCCGCACTGATGGCGACCGTGAACGCCAGTAGAAAAAAGAAAACCGTGATGCCAACCCATACCTTTTTTTGCTTTTTCATAACCCCCTCCTCCTTATACGTATTGACCCCTCACCGGGGTTTACTTACGAAAAAGGTCAAAAATCACGCAATGTATAAGCACTCAGAATAAGGATAAACTTTTTCTGTACGAAGACAATGGGTTTGCGCCCGTATATCCTATGGGGGAGTACCCTACCATTATTCTTCTTAGAGGTCGGGGTCTATGATACCGATCTTGATGGCGTATTTTACTATGTCCACGCGGTCATGGAGCCCTAACTTTTGCATGATATGGGTCCTGTGTTTTTCCACCGTCTTTACGCTAATGCAGAGAAAGTTTGCTATATCCTTCGATGATTTTCCTTGAGCGATGAGCCTGAAGACTTGCTGCTCTCTTTCCGTAAGGAGATCATAGCGGCTTTCATAATGAGTTGCCGCTTGGGAGGTCCTAAGGTATCCACCCACGACCCTTTCCTGTAATTTGGGGCTAATGAACATTTCTCCTCGGCAAGCGGCCCTTATAGCATCCACAATCTCTTTGCTGGGAGAGGCTTTAAGAACAAAACCCTTCGCCCCGGCATTGAAGAGTTGTCGGATGAAGCTATCCTTGTCGTGCATGGTCAGAACTACTACTTCCGGTGGTGGTATTACTCGACGCATGAGACTGATGGCCTCCAGGCCGTTTAATTCAGGCATGGAAATGTCTAGAAGGACTACGGCGGGATGAAGCTTTCGGACCCTTGCCACCGCTTCTTTACCGTTCGCCGCTTCTCCCACAATTTCTATATCCGGTTGACGCCGAAGGAGCTCTTTAATGCCGTCCCTTACCACTTCATGGTCATCAGCGATAAGAACGGAAATCTTTTTCATAATCTCTACCTTCAGCACACGGGGATATCGAACCGGATGGTCGTGCCTTTACCCGGGGCCGAAATGATGTCCATTTCCCCCCCGAAGGAGACGACCCTCTCTTTCATGCTGACCAGTCCAATACCGCGGGCGGGTGATTTCTTCTTCAAAGAAAAACCCACGCCGTTGTCGCGGATGTTTAGTATGATACGGGGATGGCTGTAGGTAAGGATAATGTCGACCCGATCGGCGCGGGCATGTTTGGCGATGTTCCTCAAGCTTTCCTGGAAGATGCGATAAACGGTAAGTTCAATCTCTGGATTCAGGCGCTTCTTGAAGCCCAGAGACTTGAAAGATACTTTGATCTGAGGATGCTGCTCACAGAATTCCCTCACAAGCTGCTCCAACACCGCCACGAGCATTTTATGTTCGAGGAGATCACTCCTCATGTAAAGGGTAATTTTCCGCAGGCGATCCGCCATGGATTCCACATTCTTAACCAATCTTTCGTAAAGGTGCTTGCCTTCCGGGGGCAGTTCGGTCAAATAATTTTCGAGGTTTTCGAGGTCAAAATGCATGGCCGTGAGGGCCTGCCCCATCTGGTCGTGTAGATCGGCGGCGAGTTTTCTGCGCTCATCCTCCCGGACCATGACCAGGCGTTGGGAAAGATTGCGGATTTCCTCTTCTGCCTTCACCCTCTGGGTGATGTCGATGAAGTTCGTGACCGCTGCGGGCTTTCCCTGATAAGTTGCATGGGTGGCCCGGATCTCCACCCAGACGATTGTCCCGTCCTGTTTTACCTCCCGGAATACGTACTGGGCCGGTAGAACCTGATGTTTTTCCCTCATGAGGCCTCTTTCCCTGACCATGGGCATGTCTTCCGGATGAATGGAAGACCAGAAGGGCCTGCCGATACATTGAGCAGGGTCATCGAAGCCCAGCATTTCCGCATAGCGGCGATTAACAAAGCGGGTAATGCCATCCTGATGGATGGAAATAGCAGAGAGGGAGTTTTCCACGACCGTTTGATAAACCTCTGAGATTTCCTTCAATTCTTGCTCGATTCTCTTTTGCTCCGTGACATCCGTTAGGGTTACGGCATAGTGGTTGCGGGTATGGCCTGCCGAGATGGGCATGAGGCGCATGGCAAGCACCCGTCCGTTTACGTTTGCTTCCCATGCCAGAGGTTCATTATCTTCTTGCAGGAGGGCCTTATCGTCGGTCAGAGAAAACAGGAAAGGTGCTTTAAGTGATCCTAAAAGACGTAAGGCCTCACCATTGGCGCTGACTAAATTCCCCTTCTTATCCACAATGAGGAGTGGACAGGGCAATTGCTCCAGCCGGTGAGATCCTTTAATGGCCACGAGCTTTCCCCATTTTTTTCATGAAACTACAAAATTTCAAGCGACTCATCAACACCTAATTTTTGTGCTATGATATTAAACAATTTCTCATGAAGGGCCCCTTTTTGCACTGGGGGGTATTTGACAGGGAAGAAAAAAAAGCATAAGAGCAAGCAAAAAAGAAAGGAGTGCATTATGAAAGAGCTTAAACACGTGTTTTCTTCACTTGCCATAAAAAGTGTCACCCTCTCGAACCGGATCGTTATGCCGCCTATGGGGACGAATTTAGGTAATGCCGACGGAACGGTGAGCGAAGAGAATCTCGCTTACATGAAACGGCGTGCCCGCGGCGGTCCGGGGCTCATCATCACGGAGATAACGGGGGTTCATCCCGACGGAGTGGTAAGTCCTCACCAGTTGGGGGCTTACGATGACCGCTTCATACCCGGTCTCTCCCAGCTCGCCCGGGTGGCCCATGAAGCGGGGGCCAAGATCGCCATGCAAATTCACCACTGCGGGCGAGAGAGCCTTTATCTTTTAAAGGCAGGGAGGGCCATGGCACCATCTGCCATTCCCAGCATCGTATTTCGGGGTACCCCCAGAGAAATGACCCTCGAGGATATAAAGGAAGCCATTTTCTCCTTTGGCCAGGCGGCCCGGAGGGCAAAGGAAGCCGGCTTCGATGCAGTGGAGATACACTGTGCCCATGGTTATCTCCTCACCCAGTTCCTGTCTGCCCTTTCCAATCATCGGACGGATGAATACGGCGGGAAGACCTTGAAGGAAAGGGCGCGGTTCGTTCTCGAGGTCATCTCGGAGGTGCGAGCCCAGGTAGGACCTGATTTCCCCATTTCCGTCCGTATCTCGGCAGAGGAGTTCATTCGCGGGGGGTACACGGCGGAAGATATGCAGACGATCCTGCCGGATATGGTGCAGGTCGGGGCGGATATCATCCATGCCTCCTTTGGCACCCACGGAAGCCCCGCCGGCATTACCCAGGCCCCCGCGGAATATGCCCCGGGATTTAATGTCTGGCTCGCCCGCAAGGTGAAGGAGGTGGTGAATGTCCCTGTCATTGCTGTTGGCCGCTTCACTCTGCCTTCTCAGGCGGAAGAAGTGCTGGCGCGGGGGGATGCCGACCTCGTGGCATTCGGTAGGCAGTTCTTGGCGGATCCCGATTTTCTCGTCAAGGCCCGGGAAGGTCGGGAGGAAGATATCCGGCAGTGCATCGCTTGTAACCAGGGGTGTATCGAAAGAGAAATCTTGGGGGAGGGAAACATCCGTTGTTCTATCAACCCGGAAACAGGGCAGGAGACCATTTACCCCTCCACTTTGGCCTCTCGGCCCAAGAAGGTTTGGGTGGTGGGAGGTGGACCGGCAGGTCTTATCGCGGCGGCGGAAGCCCATCGCCTGGGGCACAAGGTCATTCTCTTCGAAAAGAAGCCCATCTTGGGAGGGCAGATCCGATATGCCCAGATTCCACCCCACAAGGAGGTTTACGGGAAGTGGATCGATTGGCAGATCGGTCAGGTGATGAAGTCAGGGGTAGAGGTAAAAACGGGGGTGGAGGTGACCGAGGACCTCATCCAGGAAGGGAGGCCGGATTTCGTGATCGTGGCTACGGGGGGAGAGAAAATCGTACCGCCGATTCCGGGGATGGACCGCGAATTCGTATGTGATGCTTGGCAGGTATTGGACGGTAGGGTAACACCCCAGGGCCATGTGGTCGTTATGGGAGGGGCCCTGATCGGGATGGAGACGGCCGATTTTATAAGTGAAAAGGGATTAAAGGTCACCATCCTCGAAATGCTCGAGCGCTCTCCCGTACTCAAGATTACCTCTCACGGCTACATGCTCCACAAGCGCCTGCGGGATAAGAACTGTCACCTCGTCTTCGGGGCTCGGGTTACGGCGATTGGTGAACACTCGGTCGAAGTTGAGACGGCGGAGGGTAAGAAGACCATTGCCCCCGTGGATACCGTGGTCGTGGCCGTGGGCTTGAAACCCGTGGATAATCTGAGGCCCGTTTTAGAACGCCTCGGGGTTCCCTTCAAGGTGGTGGGAGATGCAAAAAGCCCCCGAAGGATTATAGAGGCCGTGGAAGAAGGCGCCCGCGCCGCCTGGAGTCTATAAAGGTTATCCCCCGGGGGCGCTTAAGGGGCCCCGGGGGCCCTTACCCTTGCCTGGGGAAAAATAAGCACTATATTTCTTTCGATTGTGAGTCGTTCGGCGATAGATTTTTCATCGTAACCGGTGGGGAAGATATGGCAATGCCGGTCTTTAGCGACGCCCATTAAGCATCATCCTTGCCGGATCCGGAAGAAAGGAGGATGGGTATGGTAAGGTTGGGAACTTATTACTCTTATCCCCGGAAGGTGGCCTTCGTGGGTAATTTTATTCCCCGACAGTGCGGAATCGCTACCTTTACGTCCGATCTCCTCTCCGCCGTAGCCGAGGAAAACGTGGACGGTGAATGTTGGGCGGTCGTCATGAACGACATACCGGAAGGGTACCCTTATCCGTCACCGGTAAAGTTCGAGATCCGGGATCGTTTGCTCGAGGATTACAATCTTGCTGCCGATTTTCTCAATACCAACCGCGTTGATGTGGTGTGCCTTCAACACGAGTATGGCATCTTCGGAGGGGAAAACGGGTCTTACGTTCTCGATTTGATCAGTAATCTCCGCATGCCCCTCGTTACCACTTTGCATACGGTGCTAAAAAACCCGAACCCCGGCCAACTCAACGTGCTGCGCCGGATTGCCCACTTATCCGATCGGTTGGTCGTCATGAGTCAGAAGGCCATCGAAATCCTGGTTCAAGTATACGGGGTGCCAAGAGAAAAAATTATCCTTATCCATCACGGTATTCCCGACGTACCCTTTGTAGACCCCAACTACTACAAGGATCAATACGGCGTGGAGGGAAGGAAGGTGATCCTTACCTTCGGTCTCCTCTCCCCCGGAAAGGGGATAGAAACCATGATCGAGGCCCTGCCCCAGGTGATCCATAAACATCCCGATGTGGTTTACATCGTCCTGGGGGCAACTCATCCCCACGTTCGGCGCCTTTACGGCGAGGCATACCGCCTTTCCCTGCAGCAGAGGGCAAGAGACCTTGGGGTAGGGGATCATCTTATCTTTCATAACCGTTTTGTCGAACTGAAGGAACTCTGCGAGTACTTGGGGGCGGCGGATATTTACGTGACACCCTATCTCAATCAGGAGCAGATTACCTCCGGTACCCTTGCCTATGCCCTCGGTAACGGGAAGGCAACTGTTTCCACCCCGTACTGGTATGCGGAGGAGATGCTCGCCGAGGGTCGGGGCATCCTCACGCCCTTCCGGGATGTAAAGGCCTTGGCCGAAGCGATAAACTATCTCCTTGACCACGAGGCGGAGCGTCACGCCATGAGGAAGAGGGCTTACACCTTCACCCGGGAAATGGTCTGGAAGGAGGTGGCTCGTCGTTATTTGGAGACGTTCGAAGAGGTCATAAGGGGTAGGGAAAGTAGGCCGAGGCCCATTTTCCGTGCCAAGACCATGGACGTCTCGCCTCGAGAGGTGCCCCGGGCAAATTTGGACCACATCAGGCGGCTTACGGACAATGTGGGTATTCTCCAACATGCCAAGTACATAGTTCCGGATCGTTATCATGGCTATTGCACGGACGATAATGCCCGGGCGCTCATCGCCGTCCTCATGGCCCAGAATATGGTGACGGACGATAGGGATTTGACCGATCTCGCCTGTACCTATCTGAGTTTTCTCCATCACGCCTACAATGAAGAAACGGGCAGATTTAGGAACTTCATGGGCTACGATCGTCGCTGGCTGGAAGATGTGGGTTCCGAGGACAGTCACGGTCGTGCCCTCTGGGGGTTAGGTGAGGCGGTAGCAATGGCCCACTCCGAGGGAGTCAGGGCGGCGGCCCAGGAACTGTTCGAAAAGGCCCTCAAGGTTGTTTTGGATTTCCGTTCACCCCGAAGTCTGGCCTACGCCATAGCCGGTATGAATGCATATTTACGCAGGTTTGGGGGAAACAGCGAGGTGAGGAGGATAAGGGAGCAGCTTGCCGTTCGCCTGTATGAGCAGTACCGGAGCCATGCCACGGAGGATTGGCCCTGGCTGGAGGATATTGTGGCCTATGCCAACAGCCGCCTTGCTCAGGCCCTCATCATGGGCGGGCAGGCCCTGCAGCATAGGGATATGATTGAGGTGGGGCTCAAGTCCTTAAGTTGGCTGCTCGAAATTCAGACTGATCCAAGGGGACATTTCGTGCCCATCGGAAACAACGGTTGGTATAGGAAAGGTGGAGAAAAGGCCAGGTTCGACCAACAGCCGATCGAGGCCGTTGAGATGATCGAGGCTTGTCACACAGCCTATGAGGTGACGGCCGACGACCGCTGGCTTGCCCATGCCCAGAGATGTATGGAATGGTTCCTGGGCAGAAACGACTTAAATGTGCCCCTTTACGACCATCAGACGGGAGGTTGTTGTGACGGGCTAAACGCAAGTGGCCCTAATCTCAACCAGGGGGCCGAGTCGACCCTTTCTTGCCTGCTGGCCTTCCTCAACTTCTACCGCTTTCGTCACCATCAGATATCACTGTTCGCTGCTTCCGGGGAGAGAAGGTAATGAGCTTACCGCCTATCGTGATGATCAGTTCCTATCCGCCTCGCCTTTGCGGTATCGCCACATTCTGCGAAGAGGCACGGGAATTTATCCAACGCGCCAACCCGGACCGGGAGGTGCTGGTGATAAGCCACGTGGACGGGGAAGGGCCGGGGGTGTTCCCCATCATAGATACAACTCGTCAGGATTGGTGGCGGCCGGTAGCCCGCCAAGTGGAAGAATTGAATCCGTATGTAGTTCATATAGAGCATGAGTACGGGCTCTACGAGTATTGCGACCTGAGAGGAATGGGGGATGGAAACGAAGGGTTCCTTCGCCTTCTCGAGGCCATTGGCAGCTGGCCCGTAGTCGTGGAACCGCATACGGTGCATGGAAGGCTCAGGGATTTCGAAGCCGATTTTATTTACCGCCTATGTCAGAGGAGTCATGTGGTCCTCTTCAAGTGCCATTATCAAAAGTGGCGTCTGGATTGGACTTTCAAAACCTTGGGCTGGTTAACCCCGAGGAATATAATGGTAGTTCCCCATGGGGCACGACCAGATAGGTGCTATCGCCTGGAGGATATCCCGGCTTTGAGGCAAGAATTGGGTCTGGACGCGGCAGGTGTGGATGAGCACCTCGTGGGCATGATCGGGTGGATTCAGGATAACAAAAGGTGGGATATACTCCTTTCTATGTGGGAAGAGATACGTGCCGAGATTAAAGAGAGAACGGGTGAGGATTGGGGGTTGCTTGCCGCCGGCACCATGAGGGACCCCAATCATCGCCGATATTACGAGGAATGGAAAGCCGAGTGTATGCTCCTGGCCTATAAAAAGATGGGCCATTATCATGAATTCATTCCCCGGGGTGATGACTACTACAAACTCATGGCCGTCTGCGATTTCATCGTTTTACCCACCATCGACGAGACCCAGTCGGGCACCCTGGCGCGGATTATCGCCTTGAATAAGCCTTTTATCACCACCGCCCCCGTGGAAGGGCTGACGACCCAGGCTATAGAAAGCGAAGGGGGGCTCCTCTTTACAACCAAAGAAATGCTCAGGCGTCGGGTGGTTCAACTGGCAACGGATTCGAAGTTACGGGAGGGGTTGGCGGCTAATCTAAGACGCTATCTAAGAGAGGTGGTTTCGTGGGAGGTGGTGGTAAAGCAGTACCACGAAGCGTACGAACTTGCCCGTCATGCCGCCTTAACGGGGGAGCCCGTCGTTCTGGACCTGGAGTTTTGAGTGTGAAAGGGGAACTTTTTAGCCGTTACAGAGAAAATCCCATCATAAGACCGCAGGACATGCCATATCCGGTAAGTGCCGTCTTTAACGCCGGGGCCACCCTCTTTGAAGATAAGACGCTCCTTCTTATGCGCGTTGAAGACCGGCGCGGTTTTTCCCATTTCACCATCGCAACGAGCGATGACGGGATTAAGGATTGGAAAATTTCCACCCGTCCCATCCTTTTGCCCGACCCGGGGCAATTTCCGGAAGAAGAGTGGGGCCTTGAGGATGCGAGGATAACTTTTCTGCCCGAATTAGGCGTATGGGCCATCGTCTATACTGCCTACTCTCGGCGGGGGCCGCTTGTTTCCCTGGCTACAACGGAGAATTTCCAGGAATTCCATCGCCTGGGATGTATCCTGCCCCCTGAAAATAAGGATGCGGCCCTTTTCCCGGAGAGCTTTAACGGGCGGTTTGCCCTGCTTCATCGGCCGGTCCCGGCCATGGCCGGAGCTGGTGCCCATATCTGGATCTCCTTCAGCCCTGACCTAAAATACTGGGGGGACCATCGGCTCCTACTCCCGGCCCGGGAAGGGGGATGGTGGGATGCGGAAAAGATCGGCTGTGCTGCCCCACCCTTGAAAACGAAGGAAGGCTGGCTGGTGCTGTATCACGGCGTAAGAAGGACAGTAAGTGGTTGCCTCTATCGCTTAGGGTTGGCCCTGCTTGACCTTTTCGATCCCACGCGGGTGATCAAGAGAGGTGACGAGTGGGTTTTGGCCCCGGAGGAATCTTATGAGCTTATCGGTGACGTGGACAAGGTGGTTTTCCCCTGTGGATGGGTGGTCGAGGAAAACGAGATCCGCCTTTATTACGGGGGGGCAGATAAGTGTGTCGCCCTTGCCTTCGCCCGTCTCGACGATGTCCTTAAATGGCTCATCGGCCCTGAAGTAAAGCGTTGACCTGGGTGGCAATTGGGTATAGAAGGAACGCGTTCGGTTGAATTTCTAAGCCAGACGGTTATCTCTCTATGGGGATTTTCATTGGCACGTCGGGGTGGACGTATACCCATTGGCAAGGGCCTTTTTATCCTGCCGGGCTACCAAAAACGCGGTGGCTTAACTACTATCTCACCCAATTTAATACGGTGGAGCTCAATGCCTCATTCTATCGGTCCATTCGGCCCGAAACCTTCAAAAGGTGGAGTGATATTTCGCCGCCGGGCTTTCTCTGGTCCGTCAAGGTGAGCCGTTTCATTACCCACATAAAGAGGCTTAAAGAATGTAGCGAGGAACTGGCGAGGTTCCTTTCTGCCGCCTCTCGGTTGGGAGAAAAGTTGGGCTGCCTCCTCGTCCAACTTCCACCTAATTTCGCCTTCGACGGCGAGGTATTGGCCTCTTTTCGTTGGTTGATTCCGCCTCATATCAAGGTGGCCCTGGAAGCAAGAAATCCGACGTGGCTTACGGCGGAGGCCATGGAAACCTTGAAGCGCTTGAATCTCGCCTGGTGCATTTCCGATACGGCGGGGCGTTATCCATATAGCGAGGCAATAACGGCCAATTTTATCTACATCCGCCTGCACGGTTCCCGGGCCCTTTACCGTTCGCCCTATACGGAAGCAGAGTTGAGGGATTGGGCGGAAAAGATAAAGAGGTGGGGAAGGGAGACGTACGTGTACTTCGATAACGATTACCAAGCATACGCCCCGCTCAATGCGGCGCATTTGAGAGAGATGATGAAAGAGGCAAAGGAGGAAGGATAGGAAAGATGGTGGAGATAAAGAGAGTAGAAGGGCGCGAAATGTTGCAGGAATTCATTTATTTTCCCTGGAAGTCGGGCATCTACAAAAATGACCCGGCATGGGTTCCTCCGTTGATTCGGGACGTGAAAGCCATGTTGGACCGCAAGCGGGGTTACTTCTTCGAAATCGGGGAGGCCGAATATTTCCTTGCCTTTAAAGATGGTCGGGTGGTGGGCCGCATCACGGCCCAGGTGAATCATCTGTATGAAGAGAAGTACGACCGGGAGACAGGCTTCTTCGGTTTTTACGAATCCATAAACGACCTCGAAGTGGCCCGTGCCCTCTTTGATGCCGCTGCCGACTGGCTAAAGAAGAAGGGGAAAACACGCCTAAACGGACCCCAGAGTTTCTCCATTTACGATTCGGTGGGGTTTGAAGTGGCCGGTTTTGATGTCATGCCCTCCGTGGGTCTCTTCCACTTTGCCCCTTACTATAGGGAGCTGGCCGAAAAATGCGGTTTCTCCAAGTGTATCGACTGGCACTGCTTCGTCGTGAAGAAAGAAAACTTTGCCACTTATGCCCCCTATCTGAGCGAGGTAAAGGCCGAACTCCTGCGCAAGACGGAGTACCAGTTCGTTACCCTGAGAAAGGGAGAAATAGATCGTCGAGTAAAAGAGATACAGCACATCTTCAATGTGGCGTGGGATGGGAACTGGGGGCATTTGCCCCTCACGGACAAGCAAATACAGATGATTGCCCAGGATCTCAAGATGATTGCCATCCCGGAGCTCGCCATCTTCGCCGAGAAGGATGGGGAAACGGTAGGCTTTGTCATCTCCTTGCCTGACGTGAATCCGGCCCTCAAATGTTTGAACGGCCGACTCTACCCCTGGAGGATACTCAAGTTCTTATGGGAGATGAGGAAAATCAAACGGGTGCGCACGATTATCATGGGGGTGCTGCCCGAACATCAGGGGCGCCATATTGACGATATCTTCTATCTCAGGACCATTGAAGATGGTATTCGCCTCGGTTACACGGAAAGCGACTGTTCCCTCATCGTGGAGACGAACCGGGCAATGATCAGGGCCTTAAAGCCCCTGGCGGCCCAACCTTACAAGACCTATCGTATCTACGAGCGGCTGATCAACTGACGGGTCTATCCTTTTTTTCGAATTTGGGAACGAAGGAGTAGATTACGAAGGCGAGGGCGATCCCGATGATTACGTCCCACACGTAGTGGTAACGTAGGTAGACGGTGGAAAAAATCATAATTAGTGCCCATACGAGGGAGATTCGATAAAAAGGTCGGAAATAGCGCCGAGCGAGGAGGGCAGTGAGGAGAGATACGAGGGCGTGGCCGCTCGGCATACAGTCGTACATTTTCCCCTCCATCCAGGCCAGAAGCCCCCGCATGTAATCAAAGCTCCAGAGGCCGGAAAGGGGCTTTTCCTGTAAGTGCTCCAAGGTAAAACGAGGCCCCAGGGCGGGGCAGAGATAGTAGCCGAGGTAGGAAAGGTAAAAACCGAGCAGGATTAAGAAGGCGCTCGTGTGGAAATCCCTTTTTTCTTCCTTTTTCACGTAAAGGAGCAGGCAGAAAACAAGGGGGAGGAAGTAGAAGCTGGCGTAGACAATCTGCAGGATCTCCACGAGGGGAGGTAAGACCCAGCGCCCGAGGAATAAGGAAGGATCCTGTCCAAAAAAGAGCCGGCGATCTAACGCGATGAGAAGATTGTCCATTTCGTTGGGATTGACGAGGGGAACGAGGACGCCATTTTCGAAGAAGATGACCAGCAGGTAGATGATGATGTACCAATCCCTCACCCATTGCCAATTAGCTGGGAGGTACGTGAGAAGAAAGATGACCACGAAAAGGACGAGGTTCAAAATGAAATAGTGATAAGCTTCTGCCATATGGCCGCTTAGGATGATAAGGAGATTCAAGAGGCCTAACATGGCCAGGGTGAGAAGCTCCTCCCCGGAAAATTTTCCTCTCACTTACCCACCTCGAGTTTTGATTAGGCTTAAGTGAACTACCAGAAAATGGCCGGCGATGCTACTGATAAATGAAAAGCGTCCCCAATTCCTTCCAAAATCGGGGACGCTTCGACTTTAAGCCGCCTGGGGGGCCTTCTTTAGGTAGGCATGATAGATATCCTGGCGCCAGAAGATGTAGACAAAGATGACCGCCCCTACGAGTTGTAGCCAGATAAAGGGCGTAAGGAGCAGTACCCCGCCCGCCACGGCAATCAACTGGTCCATGAGGCTCATCCTTTTTGCCCAGTAGCCACTGATTCCCGCCGCAAAGACTACAAGGCCGGGCAGATAGAGGAAGAGGAACTTTACCACTTCCCAAACGTTCCAATATTGACCGATGAGGAGATAGGCAGGGTTGTAGGCAAACAGGAAGGGGATAATGTAGGTCATAACGCCCAGCCTGACTGCCACGAGGCCTGTCTTGAAGGGGTCTGTACCTGCGAGCTGGGCTCCCGCGTAGGAGGCAAAGGCAACGGGCGGGGTGATGGCGTAGAGGGTAGCGTAGTAGAAACAGAAGATGTGGGCCACTTCCGGGATGGCCCCGAGCTTGATGAGGGCCGGACCGAAGATGGCAACCCCCGTGATGTAGGCGGGGATGGAGGGCATTCCCATGCTGAGAATGAGGATGGCAAGGGCCGAAAGAACGAGGGCAAGGAAGTAGGAGTTTCTCCCTACTGAAATGACCATGTTGGCGAATTTCAGATTGAGACCCGTCTCTACGAGGGTGCCGATGATGACCCCGGCTGCCACGCAGGCGATGGAGATGTAAACCGCCGTGCGCCCCGTTTTTCCCATTATTATATAGAGTTTGGTTAAATTCCATCGGTTTGATTTGCGCAGTATGGCCAGGGCAAGGGCGGTAACACAGGCGTAAAGGGCAGATAGTCCCACGGGATAAAACTGGACAAGGAAGAAGATAAGAACGGCGATGCTGATCGCGAAAATGTAGAATCCATCGGCAAATATCCTCATCATGGGCTTGGTCACCACATCAACAGGTGCTATTTTCCATTTGCGGGTTTCGAAATCAATGGTGCAATAGAAAACGAAGTAAAACATCAGAGCGGGGAGAAGGGTATATTGGCATACCTTCACGTAAGGGACGTTCATGTACTGGGCCACGACAAAAGCGGCCACGCCAAGCATGGGCGGCATAAGCTGGGCCGCCGTTCCCACCACGGCCGCAATGGCGCCCGCCGTCATAGGGGGATAACCTGCCTTTTTCATCTCCGGTACGGTGGGAAACCCGATGAGATACGTGGTGGACATGGGAAGGCCACTTGCCATACCCATGAAAGTACCGGCGATGATGGCCGTCTTGGCCGAGGCGCCGGGTGTGCGACCCAGGACTCGATTGGCAAAGTCAATGAATGTCCTCAGGATCCCTACCTCCTCGAGAATTACCCCATAGAGGATAAAGGGAAAGGCAAGGGTAATTACAACCCATAATGGACTGCTGAATATACCTCTCGTCGTCAAGTACATGGTATCTATTAACCAGTCCCAGTCAAATCCGGAGGTGCCGAAAGGGGGTGGGATGTATTTGCCGAAAATTACGTAAAGGATGAGAATAAAGGCAATGAGGGCCATAGAAAGTCCCATTGCCCTTCTCGTTGCTTCTAATACACAGATGAGGGCCATAATCCCCATCGTATATTCGAGTTTCGTAATTTCCGTTACGTATTCTATTCTGATCTTCGTGATGTATTCCGAATTCACGATGAGATAGCCCATAGAAATGATCGACATAATCACGAAGAGAAAATCGACGATGTTTATTTTCATCCAGAAAGGACTTTTTCCTCCCGAATACATGAAAAACGTCATGGGCAGGCCGACGAAGAGGAAAATGGCCAGCGTGAGTTGGTAGCCTATGTAGGGGCCGTAGATGAGGATCGAAAGAACGAAGAGGGTGAGGAGCATGCCCAGGATGTTCATGATATGCCCAGGAATACCGGTTAGGTTTCTGTTCACCGTACACCTCCTTTTTGGCCTGGGGAGGGTTTCCCTCCCCAGGTTTCATATACTTTCCCCTTTTTACTTTAACGTATCGCCTTGTGATCTTTGTAAAATTTCAGGGCAGCCGGATGCAAGGGTAGCTGCGTTCCCTTGCCGTAGAGGCGAGAGAGTTCTTTCGCCGTAAATCCTTTGAATTCGCTGTTGCCCACCTGAGCCATGGTGTCCATATTTTTTACCAGGGTGTCGAGAATGGCCGTTGCCGTCTCTGCCGGTAAATCGGAGGGAACGATCCAGGTCGTTATGTCGCCCAGTACGGTTGTATCCTTCTCGATACTCTTATGAAGCCCTTTCTTCACCGTCGTAACCATGAGCGGCATCTCTTTTAAGATCTGGGAGACGGCTTTGAAATCGAGCTCGAGGATGCGGAATTTCTTTTGGGCTTCTAATTCTTGGAGGTTGGCCGCCGGGGCGTTGATGGCCATGATGTAAGAGATAACATCGGCATGTCCTTTGGCCAGAAGATCGCAGGCTTCGGCATACTTGCTCACAATGTCAATCTTTCCTCCGGCCTGTTTGATGCTCTCATGGGTGATTCCGTGGGCTTGGAGGATTTCGTCGGGGACTATGCGCGCATTGAACCCGGGGGGATAGGTGATAAAGCGGATCTTCTTCCCCTTGAGGTCCGAGATCTTGTGGTAAGGTGAGCTGGCATCGACAATGAGGACTGGTGCTGCCGTGGTTGTGTAACAGAGGATGCTCGTCTTCTTGAGGGGTTCTTTGAAGTATGCTTCGGACCCGATGGTCGTAACCACGACGCCCTTGGCCATGAAGGGGAGAACGGAAGAGAAGGTAAGGGCCAGCTGAACCTTCCCGCGCTCGATCTGAATGGGGTTGCTTATGGCGGAGCCGGTAAGCACATCAACGTTCATGCCCAACTTATTTTTGGCAATGCCGGAAAAAGCAGCCGCCTGCGCATACCAGGTAGTGCCCGTGGGCCCGGATAGGAATTTGGCGTTTTTGAGTACCTCCCCCTGAACCGGCGAAACGAAAGTGAGAGAAAACCCGAAAACCAAAAGCAAACCAACTACGACAAAAGTGTGTTTTTTCATATGCCCTCCTTGTGAAATTTATTATTTCGGTGAAAAAACGCTTATTTAATTGCCGGCTTGGCCATCACCTCCTTTTTATGTTTTTTTCTGATGCCCGAGATTATAAGGCTTATGCCCGTCAAAGCCAAGAAATATCCTGCCAGGGCAATCCATTTGGCCGGAACCCCTGCTACCGTGGGGGACAAGACCCTTACCAGGTAGACACCGCACAAGGATACTAAGGTCCCGCCCAGCCAGAAACCGATATGTTCTACTCTTTTATCCATCTTACCTCAACAAGGTACAAAAGATGGCCGTGATGATGGCGCTCGTTATTACCCCCGATACATTGGCCCCCATGGCGAAGGGGAGGATGATGGCATGCTTGTTTGCCTTTTGCACCTCCTTTTGGGCCACCTTGGCCGTGGTGGGTACGCAAGAGACGCCCGCAATGCCCACGACGGGGTTAAACTTGCCCTTGGAGATGAAGTACATGATGTAACCCCCGATGAGGCCACCGATGCCGGACATGAGGAGGGCGAACATCCCCAAGATGAGGAGGTTGAGTACCTTGGGGTTGAGGATGGTGGAAGCCTCGCACAGAACCCCGAGCAGGAGACCGAGGAAGAAGGTGGAACCGAAGAGGACGGGGCCTTCGAGAAATTCCACGAACTTCTTGACCCCAGATTCTTTGATGATAACCCCCAAGAAGAAGGACATAAAGAGGGGGGCGGCCACGGGGAAGAGCAGGCACAGGATGGTGCAGGTGATGAGAGAAAAGGCGATCTTTTCGCCTGGTGTTACTTTGGGCATGCCTTTTAAGTCCATCTTAATGCCCCTTAGCCTCTCGGGGACGAACAGTTTGATGAGGTAAGGGTATCCCCCGTAGGTGAGGCTCAAGTACAGGTAGGCCACGATGGTGATGGGAACGAACAGGTGCTTGGCCAACATGAGAGAGGTAAAGAGGACCATGGGTCCGTCTGCCCCCCCCACGACAGATATGGCGGCCGCTTCTTTGAAGGTAAGCCCCATCCAGACGGCGAGGGGGAACGTCAGAATCGTTCCGAGTTCGGCGCAGATGGCGATGATCATGGAGCTGAAAGGGGTCATGAGGATGAACCCCACGTCCGTAATTGCACCGATGCCCATGAAGACCAGACAGGCAATGAGACCGTTACTGAACGTAAAGGTGTAGATGGGTTGCAGGAAGTTTATCTGTAAAGCGTCTAAAAGGGGAGCTGGGTCACTCACCAGGGGGTCGATAAAGATGGTGCCCATCTTGGTGGCGGAAAGGTACAGTACGGCACCGTTTACCGCCGCCATGCCTACCCCCATGGGAATCATGATGAGGGGCTCCAGTGTACCTTTGGCCCCTAAATAGACAAAGAGCAAGCCCAAAATGATGAGCACTATGCGCCCGATGGCAATTCCCGGTTCACTGGCTAAAAGTGTGGCAATACCTTGAAATAAATAGAGAACATCTAATCCGCCCATGTCTTAATTAAACTCCTTTCCTTTACTTACCGTTTCCACTCCTTAGCTGGATGGTGAGGAAGATGAGTTTGATAATCCCCGCCACTCCCAAGGAAATGACGGCGCACGTGGCATACGTTATGAGCGCTATCCCCCAGGAACTCAAGTTGAATTTTTCCACCATTTTTCTTTACTCCTTTCTCTACTTGGGTCGTGGCAGCCCTGTCGTTATCTGGGACTTTATTATCCTCGGTATAATCATATGATGCTGGGGACAGAATGAACGCGGGTTCTGATAGACGCAATTGGCAAAGGCCTTCATGTATCCCCTCAAGGCTTCATACCTCACCACCTCATCCACGAAGCCTTTCTTGGCACAGTAGTAGGGCCGCGACGTTTCTTCGTAGTGGCGGACGAGTTCGTTCATCTTTTCGATGATAGGTTCCAGAGATTTTCCCGCCTCTTTCTCTTTGAGCAGCCTCCTGGCGTAAGACGCCACCGCTGCCGTCTCCCCGTGCATGACGTTGATCTCCGTGGCCGGGGTACCGAGGGTAAAGGCGTTGTTATTGTTCGCCGTGGGTCCACCCATGATGTAATGGGCGGCGGCCGTGCCTTTTCTCAAGACGATGAGCATCATGGGGAGATGGGACTGTTCGATGGAGTAAATGAGGGACTGGCCCAGGCCGAGAAGTTCCGCTTTCTCTGCAATGTCGCCCACGTCAATACCCGAGGTATCCTGGAACCAAATGATGGGCACCCGGTCTCGGCCGCAGAGGGTGACAAACTCGTTCATCTTGATGAGGCCCTGGCGGTAAAGCTTCCCACCGATGGCGTGGTATTCGTTTGTATACTCTGGATAGTTGGGGATCATGCCCTGGCGGTTTCCTATTATGCCTACGAGAAACCCATCTACCTTCACGAGACCGCAGTAAACCTCCGGCCCGAAACCCGGTCGGAATTCCATGTGTTCCGACGCATCGGTGAGGCGCGCGAGTACCTCTTCAAAGGAGTACACCTTCTTCTTGTTCACCGGGATGAGGGCGAGAAGATCGGAGGCGGGATAGAGAGGCTCGGCCGGTTCGGCTACCCGGAAGAAACGGGGATCGTAGGCCGGCAAACATTTCATCCACTCCTTGATGGCATCCAGGACGGCCGTCTCCGTTTCGTAGACCGCTTTGAAGAATCCCGTTTCATGGTAATGGATGGCCACACTTCCCGGCGGAATGGCCTTGAAATGCCGGGTCGCCTCGATGATCGTCTCGGCCCCTTCCAGGTCGAAGTAGCCCTTGGGACTCATGCCGCTTACGATACCACCGCCGCCCACGGCGATATTGGCGTTCTTGTGGGCGAGGAGAATGGTGGGGCTGATGCCTTGATAACCACCACCCGCCGGATTGGTTCCGTAAATGCCTGCGATGACAGGTATGCCATCCTTTTCTAGCTCGGCATGACGGAAGAAACATGTGCCCTGACCGCGCCGATTGGCGTAAACCTTCTCCTGCTCCGGAAGTTTCACGCCCGAGCAATTCACGAGCCACACCAAGGGAAGATGGAGGATTTTCGCTATGTCCGTTACCCGGAGGTTGTTGTCCGCCTGTCCCGCAATCCAGGCTCCGGCCATCCACTTGTTGTTGAAACCGATGAGGACGCACCACCGGCCGTTAATCCGGGCAAGCCCGTCCACCACGTTGGTCTGCCCCGATTCCTCGTTTTCCGGGTCGTAGATGGTGTGTAAGGGAAAGAACATGCCCGGATCCACCAAGTATTCGATCCGTTCCCAAACGGTCATCTCTCCCCTTTTGTGCAGCTCTTCCGTGGGAACCCCGAATTCTCTGATGCGGGCTGCTTCCCTTTCTATTTCCTGCATGATCTCTTCGACCTGGGCCGCGTTTTCCTTCATCTCCTCTACCTGCCGTGGACGAAGGGGACGACCCAGTTTATCCATCTCTCCAAAGTAGCGGCGCATGACGTTTCTCCTCCTTTATTTGATGCAAAAACCCGTTTAGTCTCCTACCCACTCCCAGACGGCGGCCACGCCCTGACCGTGCCCCACGCACATGCTCTCCACGGCGTATTTGACGCCGTAATAGGGCATTTCGTGCATGAGGGTCGTGGCGATTCTCGCTCCGGTACAACCTAAGGGATGGCCAAGAGAGATCCCGCTTCCCCGGGGATTTAAGAGCTTGTGCCGCCGGATGCCCAATTCTTTCGTGCAGTAGACGGCCTGGGCGGCGAAAGCCTCGTTAATCTCCCAGAGGCCGATATCTTCCTTTTTGAGCCCCGCCCTGGCCAGGGCCTTCGGTACGGCCACAGCCGGGCCAATACCCATGTACTTGGGATCCACCCCCACCACAGCGTAGGATACAAGCCTCATCTTGGGTTTCAATCCCAATTCCCTGCATTTTTCCGCACTCGCCACCACTACGCCCGCAGCGGCGTCGTTAACCTGGCTGGAGTTTCCCGCCGTAACGGTCGCCTTCTCATCTTTCAGGAAGACCGGTTCCAGCTTGGCCAGTACCTCCATGGTTGTCCCCGGCCTGATACCTTGGTCGCGGTCCACGACCATCTTTTTCAGGGTGCCGTCTTCTTGGGGTACTTCCACTTCGATGGGGAGAATTTCTTCCTTGAAGAGACCTTTTACGGTGGCTTCGTGGGCCTTGGCATGGCTTTCTACGGCCATCTCATCCTGTTCTTCCCGGGTGATGCCGTATTTCCTGGCCACCATCTCCGCTGTATAGCCCATGGAGATCATGTTGGGATCCGTGAAGAGGTGGAGACGGGGGTTGGGATCCGACATGGTACCCATGGGGACATGGGTCATGTGTTGTACCCCTCCGGCCAGGATGAGTTCAGCCCAGCCCATGTTGATGGAGGCGATGGCAAAGGCGATGGATTGGAGACCGGAGGCACAGAACCTGTCGACGGTGCAACCCGGCACGCTGTATGGAAGACCGGCTATGATGCCTGCGTAGCGGCCGATATTGGAGCCCATATCTTTCATCAGGGCGGTGCCGCCCCAGATAACGTCGTCTATCTGCTCTTTCTTGTCTTCGAGATGGGCTCGCCTGATGAGCTCGTTTATAATCAGGGCCGACATATCATCGGCCCGGAGGTTTATGAACCAAGAATTCTTCCCGGCTCTGGCAATACCTGTGCGGGCACTTGCAACGAGGTAGATCTCTCTCATTATCCTTTCACTCCTTCCGTTAATAATCACTTGCCCTGGTAGGCAGGTTTTCTCTTTTCGAGGAAGGCCCTCATCCCTTCCTTCTGGTCTTCGCTGGAGAAGGCGAGGGAGAAGCAGGCCCTTTCGATGGACTTTCCCGTTTTCAAATCGGCCTCCGCCGCATTCTTGAGGGCATACTTGGCAAGCCCGACGGCCACAGGGCTGTGACGAATGATGGATTTAGCCATCGCGATTGCTTCTTCCATGAGCTTATCTTCAGGCACGACCTTGTTTACCAGACCGATAGCCAGGGCTTCGCTTGCGGGAATGGGCTTGCCTGTGAGCACCAGTTCGCACGCCTTGCCCATACCGACAAGCCTCGTTAACCTTACCGTGCCTCCTCCACCGGGGATGATGCCGATGTTGATTTCCGGCTGTCCCAGCTGGGCCGAGTCAGCAGCAATCCGGATATCACAGGCGATGGCAAGTTCGCAACCACCTCCCAGGCAGAATCCGGCAATGGCAGCAATATAGGGCTTTTTCGACTCTTCCATCTTGAAGGTAACGTCCCAAAGGGCGGCGGGTCCAAACATTTCCATCGCCGTGCTGTTTACCATGGCGGCGATGTCGGCACCGGCGGCAAATATTTTCGTCCCGCCCGTAAGTATTACCGCCCGTACGTCCGGATCTTCCTCCAGTTCTGTTACGGCCTTAAGAAGCTCCATTCTCATCTGGGGGTTGATGGCATTGCGTACTTCGGGCCGGTTGAAGGTAATGATGGCAATCTTGTCTTCTGTCCTCTTTTCTACCCTTATCGTTTCGTAGCTCATGGGGTCCTCCTTAATTTTTTATCAACGCAAGATTAGGGACTCTTCCGGACACGTGATTACCGTATCGTCCTCGAGGCGGATCATCTCCGTGGCCAGGAAGGCCTGGGGTAAAATGTTGTTAGCATAATACCTGGCGGTGGCTATTTTCCCTTGGTAGAAGGCCATATCGTAGGGGTCGCAGCCGGTGAGCTTCTTTTGGGCTATGAGGGCCTGATCGAGGAGGCAGTAGGCCACGTACACCTGAGCATAGACGAAGAGGGCCTTAATGGCGTAAAGGGGGATGAGGGAGCGTTTTTTGTCCATGTTGGCGTACCAGTTATCGTAAATTTGCGCCACTTCTTCCATGCATGCACATCCTTTGAGGAGGTTATCCATCTCCCGCTTGAAGCCTTCCGCGTTTTTGTTGGCTTCGGCGAAGTTGCGTACCTCCGCCATCCAGTCTCGGAAGGGCTTGCCACCCTTCATGCGCATTTTCCTGTTTACCAGGTCTTGGGCATGGATGAAGGAAGTTCCCTCCCAGATGGTGAGAATCTTGGAATCCCGCAGATACTGCTCCACAGGATATTCCTGCGTGTAGCCCACCCCGCCCAAGACCTGAATTGCCTGGCCAATGACCCCGAGGGAGGCTTCACTGCCGTAACATTTGATGATGGGGGTGAGGATGGCCGCGTAATCCCCGCATTTCTCCGCCCATTCTTTGTTTGAGCTGTTGGCCTCGATATCCAGATAGTAGAAGCCCTTGAATATCATGGCCCGGATACCGTCCACGTGGGATTTCATGTCGAGGAGCATCCGCCTGATATCTTCATGCTTGATGATGGGGACACGCTCGGCATCTTTAATGCCGAAAGGTCGGCCCTGGATCCTCTCTTGGGCAAATTGGGAGGCAAAGTAGTAAGCCGCCGCGGCTTGGGAGTTGGCGTTATGTCCCGTGCCGATGCGTGATTCGTTCATCATGTAGAACATCATGGCAAGCCCTTGGGAGCGGCCCTTCTCGTCGGGCGGCGGGCCCATAAGGATGCCCCGGCAGCGGTCTTCGTCCCCGAAGTTGAGCATGGCCGTTGCCTGGGCGTGAAGGCCCATTTTGTGCTCCAGGCGTACGGTGGTTACGTCGTTTGGTTCACCCAAGCTTCCATCCTCGTTGACCCAGATCTTAGGCACGATGAAGAGGCCGATTCCCGGTGAACCGGGGGCGCCCCCTTCGGGTCGGGCCAGGACCATGTGGATGGTGTTTTCGCAGTGGCCCTGATCACCAGCGGTGATGAACATCTTCGTACCCTTGATCTTGTAAATGCGGGGGTCTTCCGTGGGATAGGCACGGGTGATGATGTCGCCCACGTCGGAGCCGTAATTGGGTTCTGTGAGACACATAGTGCCCTGCCATTCTCCGGAGAACATCTTGGGCAAGAACATCTCCTTGTCTTTTTCCGTTCCAAACCGGAGGAGCAGATTGGCCGCTCCGCTCGTAAGCTTGATGCACGAGGTGAGGGCCGGGCAGGCACCCGTATTCATTTCGAAAATGGCCTTGTACATGATAAGGGGCATGCCCGTTTCGATCATGATACATTCACTCGTAGAGCCCCAGCCGTTCTGCTGGAGGAACTGGTAAGCCTCTTTGAACCCGGGTACGGGGGTGACCTGGCCGTTTTCGAATTTCACCCCGATTTTATCTCCCGGGGCATTGATGGGGTGGAGCACTTCCTTGGCCACCTTGAAGCCTTCATTTAAGAGCATATCGATATCGTCGAGGCTAAAGGTTTCTTTGAACCGATCGCAGGCGGCGACTTCCGCCGTGGGTAGCCATTCTTTCAGTATGAACTTTAAATCCCTGATATCGTATTTGTATTCCATGCGTAACCTCCTGTTTTATCTTGTATGGTCGGGCAAGCCGGACCATGTTTCACCCGTTACGAAAATCGAAAATGCCTGTTTCCTTTTTATACAATTCCTCATTGCAGCTGTCGGTAAGTTACCTCTTTTACGTTAACGGGAACCGGCATTTTCTTCCACGCCGGACCGGCTCGGAGAATGTGCCCAGGCAGTGGTTTCCCGGCGATGGTTTCTGCCCTTTCCACGCATCTTAGGAGTTGATCGAGATCAATTCCCGTCGGGATGCCCATGACCTCGAAGAGATGTACCAGATCCTCGGTCGGCACGTTCCAGTAGCCGAAGGCGAGCTCCATGGCGCCGTAAGGGGTTCCGCTCATGCCCCCGATGGAGGTATAAAAGGTACGTACCCCCGCCTCGTAGGCGGCCAGGCAATTGGCAATGGCGGTCCCTCTCGTGTTGTGGAAGTGAACCCCTAAGTTGGTCTCCTCGCTTAAAGCGAGAAGCTTCCTTACGAGGTCCTTTACCTGTTTGGGGTTTGCCATTCCCGTGGAGTCCACGAGGACGATTTCCCTGGCCCCCATATAGCTCAAGGTCAGGAAGAGTTGTATTACCTCCTCCTCCACCACTATTCCTTCGTAGGGGCAACCGAAAGCGGTCATGAGGTAGCTTCTGATACCTTTATTATGCGTCTGGGTGACCTCGAAAATGGCGGGCAAAATTTTGTTTATCGTCTCTTTTCTGCTTCTTCCCACGCTCAGATGGTTGAAAGTATCCGAGACGGCAATCAGGGTAAGGATCTCGTCCACATCGGAAACCAGGGCCCGGCGGCAGCCAATTTCGTTGGGAACGAGCCCGATGTAAGTCACACCCTCCTTTTTGCCCAAGCGGGCCATTACCTCTTCCGCATCGGCCGTCTCGGGGATGAGGCGGGGATGGGTAAAGGCGACACTTTCGATGTATTTAATCCCTGCCTGGGTCAGGAGGTGGATGTAATCTACCTTTTCTTCTGCCGAAGCGCCACCGCAAACGACGGGCAAACCATCTCGCGGAGATACTTCCACGATGGTAACCGCCTCGTCGTTATGTCTTGTTTTCGTCATGCGGTTCGTCCCCAACAAGGGTTTCATCTATAAGCATATATCGTTCCAGTTTTTCCTATTCGAGGCCGTATTCCTTCAATTTTTGATAGAAGGTCCGGCGGCTGATACCTAAGCGTTTGATCGCGGAAGATTTATTGGGGGATTGTTCCAGGGCTTCCTGGATCAAGGTCCTTTCCACTTCCTTCAGTATATCCGGCAACGATTGATGGAGGGGAAGACCGGCCTTTTTTTTTGACGAGGCCGGGGGCTGAACGATGGGAAAGAGAAAACGGGGAAGAGAATTGGGGGTAACGAGTTTCGAAGGGCTCATGTTGACGGCATAATTTACTACCCCCTTTAATTCCCTAACGTTTCCCGGCCAGTCGTAGGAGAGGAGAATCTCCATGGTGGATGGGAGAAACTTCATGCGTTTGTCACCCCCTTCGACCTGGGAGAGGAAATGCTCCACCAGGAGGGGGATGTCGTTTTTCCGTTCTCTTAAAGGGGGGAGCTCAATCGTAAACGTATTGAGACGGTAGTAGAGGTCTTCCCGAAAGGTTTTCTGAGCGATGAGTTTCTTTAGGTCCTGGTTCGTGGCAGATATGACCCGCACATCAACGATGACGTTGCGATTTCCCCCTACCCTTTTAAAACAACCGTCTTCCAGCACCCGCAGTAGTTTGGATTGAGCCTGGAGGGAGGCATCTCCGATCTCATCGAGGAATATGGTACCTTCATGGGCGAGGTCGAAATACCCCACCCGTCCCTCTTTCCTCGCCCCCGTGAAAGCCCCCCTTTCGTAGCCGAAGAGTTCGCTTTCGATAAGACTCTCCGGTATGGCCGCACAGTTTACATCCACGAGGGCCTTTTCCCGGCGCCGGCTGGTACGATGAATGGCGCGGGCCAGTATCTCCTTTCCCGTGCCGCTCTCTCCCATAATGAGAACGGGGAGGTCGGATTTGGCCGCCCGCTTGGCGATGAGAAGCGCCCGCCTGAATTGGGGGTCCTCACCTACCAGTTCTTGGAATTCCGGGCCTAAGTCCTCCGAAAAATCTGAGGTCGAGGCTTCTGAAGGAAGGTCTAATCCCGCCCTTTCCCGTATCAGCAGGAAATAGCGGTCCTCTTTGTTTACCTGGTATACAGTTGCCTCTCTTCCGTCTGACAGAGGGATGTGAGAGGGATACTTCGTATCTTCGGAAATATATTTCGAAATGAAGGGCCATTGATCTCGGAAGGCCCGTTCTTCCGGAAAGAACCTTTCAAAACATCGATTTTTGTATATCACGCGCCCCCGAGCAGTGACGAGGGCTATGGCGTCGGAAGCATCGTCGAGAAAGTTAAAAAAAGGTTCCATCTTTTAAAGCCTGCCGGATTGCGTGTTTATTTTTTATACATCTCTCGCGAAACTTTTGTCAACGAGATTTGAGCCTGCGCCCTTTTTTTGTTAAGCGGGTTATAAAATGTGCCTTTTGAGGAGGTGCCGATTGGTATGTTCCTTGCTCAACAGGCGTAAGTTTGACGATTATGCCGAATAATACTTAAGGAGGCAGCATATGGAAGTGAAGAGAATTTTGGTCGTCGGAGCGGGTCTTATGGGCAGTGGGATTACCCAGGTGGCCGCCCAGAACGGTTACGAGGTGATTTTGAACGATGTTTCCCTGGAATTGGTGGATCGCGCCTGGGGGAATATCGAGAAAAATCTGGATGGACAGGTAAAAAAAGAGAAGATTTCCGCCGCGGATAAAGAGGCGACGCTGGCGCGCATATCCAAATCGGCCGATCTCGCCGACGGGGAAAAGGCGGATTTCGTCATCGAAGCTGCTTTTGAAAACTATGAGGTGAAGAAGGGGATCTTCCAAAAGTTGGATGAAATTTGTCGCCCCGAGGTGATCCTTGCTTCCAATACCTCCTCTATTCCCATCAACTCTCTGGCTTCGGTAACGAAGAGGCCCGATCGCTTCATCGGCATGCACTTCTTTAGCCCCGTTCCCGTTATGAGGCTGGTGGAGGTGATTAGGGCACTAAAAACATCGGAGGAAACGACGAAGACCACGGAAGAAATCGCCCACCGTATGAAGAAAGAGACGGTCCGGGTGAAGGATGTGCCCGGTTTCCTGGTGAACCGGGTCAATGCGGCCTTTAGGGCTGAATGCTATCAGTGTCTCCTGGAGGGGGTTGCTTCTCTCGAAGATATTGACAAGGCCATCAAACTCGGGTTGAATCATCCCATGGGTCCCTTTGAACTGGCCGATTTTGTCGGCCTTGAAATCGGTTTGAACGTGTTCAAGACCCTCTATGAAGGCTATAAAGATCCCAAGTTCCGTCCTCCACTACTCCTCGAAAAGATGGTTCAGTGCGGTGACTTAGGGCGAAAAACGGGCAAAGGTTGGTACGATTATACCTCCGGGGAGAAGAAGCCGAGAACGGATATTAACCTTTAAAAAATAAGGCGAAAGGGTGAAGATATGGAAAAGGTAGTCATATTGAGTTGTGCGCGGACGCCTATCGGGGCATACGGAGGGTCCTTGAAGGACGTCCCCGTCTACCGGTTGGCGAGCGCGGTCCTTAAGGCAGCGGCCGAAAGGGCCAAGGTAGATCCCGCCCAGGTCGATGACGTGATCATGGGCAGTGCCTATCAGAATGGGGAGTGCGCCAACGGCGCCCGCATGGCCATCCTCGATGCCGGCTGGCCCGACACCGTGCCCGGGGTGGTGATCGACCGGCGCTGTTGCTCCGGGCTGGATGCTATATTTATGGGGGCCATGAAGATCCAGACGGGGAATGCCGATATCGTCATTGCCGGTGGTATGGACTCCATGAGTCAGGCGGAGCTCTACATTCCAGGCGATATAAAATGGGGACTGGGTGGAAAGAACCACGAAAAATACGGTTTCATGCCCCGTGGTCATGGAGCCCTCGCCATGTGGGGGATTCCTCTGTATGACCGGATTCAGAGGGCCCGGGTCATGTCGCAGCCTGTCCATCGCTACGGGGAGCTGAGCTCCATGATGACTTGGGCCGAGACGGCGGCCAAAAGGGAAAACATCAGCCGCGAGGAGGCCGATCGGTGGGCCTTAAGGAGCCACATGCGCGCCGTAGCAGCCCAGGATGCCGGTAAATTTGCCGAGGAAATAGTCCCCATTCCTATCGGAAAGGGCAAGACAGGAGAGGATTTGGTCTTTTCTACCGATGAGGGGCCCCGAAGGGATACGACCCTCGAGAAACTGGCCCGTCTGAGACCTGTTTACCCCGATGGGGTATGCACGGCGGGAAATTCCTCTTCCGAAAATGACGGAGCCGCCGTCGTGGTTTTGGCCTCGGAGAAGAAGGCAAGAGAGCTCGGCCTCGAACCCATGGCCGTGTTCCGGGCATGTGCCGTTGCCGCCACGGATCCCACCCTTACCTATCCGGCTGTGCCGGAAGCGGTGAGCAAGGCCCTCGCCAAAGTAGGGGCGACCATTCACGATATGGACTTAATTGAGGTGCAGGAGGCCTTTGCCGTCCAGTGCCTGGCCGATGCGAGGATGTGCGGCCTTTCCGATGAGGAGATGGAGGAAAAGGTCAACGTAAACGGGTCGGGCATCTCCCTCGGGCATCCCATCGGGGCGACGGGGACCATGAGGCTCACCACCCTCTTGTATGAGATGAAACGTCGTAACGCACGCTACGGATTGGAAACGATCTGCGGCGGTGGCGGTCAGGGTATCTGTATGATTGTGGAAAGATAAAAAAAGGAGGCAAACGATGGATTTTGCACTGACGGATGAACAAAAGATGTTGCAGGAGATGGCGAGGGATTTCGCCGAGAACGAAATCAAACCCTATGTAGAAGAGGATGAGAAGAACCAACACTGGCGTCGAGAGATATTCGAAAAAATGGCGGAGTTGGGTTTTTTCGGCTTCTGCATTGATGAGAAGTACGGCGGAAATGGTATGGGATTTTTGGAGGGTGTACTGGTAATCGAGCAGATTGCCAAGGTGCATACCTCCTGGCGGATGGCGTTCAATATGCAGTGCTGGGGGCCGGCCCTGACCATTCAGAAGTTCGGCACGGAGGAGCAGAAGAAGCATTACATTCCCAAGTTCGTAAGCGGCGAGTACGTGGGCAGCTTTGCCATGACGGAGCCGGATGTAGGTTCCGATGTGGCGGCCATGAAGTGTCGGGCGGAAGACAAGGGGGATTACTTCCTTCTCAACGGGACCAAGATGTGGATAACGAACGGTACCGTTTGCGATCATGGTCTGCTCTACGTAAAGACGGACAAAGATGCGGGGGCACGGGGGGTTACGTGCCTCATCATGGATTATAGCCTTCCCGGTATCACCCGTCGGAAGATTCACGATAAGGTGGGGCTCCTCGCTTCGGATACGGCGGAAATCACCTTTGAGGATGTGAAGGTACCCAAGGAGCTCGTTCTGGGCAAGGTAAACGAGGGTTTCGGGATCTGCATGACCCAGCTCAACGCCACCCGCTTAGGCTGTGCGGCAGGGGCCTTGGGTCTTTCCGGTGCCATCCTCGAAGCTTCGATCAAGTACGCCACGGAGCGTTCCCAGTTCGGCCAGCTCATAGGTCGTTACCAGCTTATCCAGCAGCAGATCGCCGAGATGAAGATGAATCACGATGCCTTAAAGTATCTCGTCTATCAGGCTGCTTGGTTGAAGGATAGAGGCCTTCCCAATACGATGGAAACGTCCATGGCCAAGTTGTTCGGGGCCAAGGTGGTGGTCCACGATGCCAATGAGTGCATGAAACTGTACGGTTCTTTCGGTTACTCCGAGGAGTATCCCTGTGGCAGGTTCTTGAGGGATTCCAAGCAATTCGAAACGCTGGAAGGCACATCCAACATGCACACCATGATTATCGCCAACGCCGCCCTGGGATTTGCGCCCAACCGGGCATAGAAGAACTAGGGGCGCGGCCAATGGAAGCTTGCGCCCCTTTTGAATTCTTGTCAAGGAAGGAGGCTTTATGGGAAGAGTTGCCATTATCGGCGTAGGACAAAGCACCTTCGTCCGCAATTATCCGGGCGGCATCAGGGAACTCGCCTTTGAGGGGTTCAAGGAAGCCATGGTCGATGCGGGTATCAAGTCATCGGACATAAGCGCGTCCGTGGTGTGCTCCGCACCGGAATATGACAAACAGAGATCACCTGCCGGGGTGATTGCCGAGTACCTAGGGTTGAACCCTCAGCCCACATTCTACGTGGAAAGCCTGTGTTCGTCGAGTAGCATGGGGCTTCGGGTGGCTTATGCCCTCGTTGAGTCGGGACTACACGATGTAGTGGCAGTGATAGGCTTCCAGAAGATGTCGGAGATAACCTCCGCGGAGTCTCAGGAAAGAATGGGCCGGGGGGCAGATATTCAATGGGAAAGCCCCTTCGGCACCATGATGCCCGCCTATTATGCCATGTATGCTCGTGCCCACATGGCAAAGTACGGCACCACACCGGAAGATCTCGCCCTCATCCGGGTAAAGGCGTCAACCTACGGCCAGATCAATGAAAAAGCCGTTTATCGGAAGGCGGTGACCCTCGATATGTTCTCTGACCTCTCCAATCCCATGTCTGCTCCGGTGGCCAGTCCCTTGAGGGTAGGTGATTGCTGCGCCAACGCCGATGGTAGTTCCTGCGTGATCGTGGCCAATGAAGAGAAGGCCAAGCTCTTTTCAAAAAAACCGGTTTGGATTTTAGGCTTGGGTTCAGCGACGGCCCCCGTCAACATGGCGGGAAGAGACCTCTTCACAGGCCTGGCCGTGGCGCGGGCGGCGGCCGAACAGGCCTACCGGATGGCGGGTATTCAGCCCAGCCAGGTTGACGTGGCGGAAGTGCACGATTGTTTCACCATTGCAGAAATGATGGCCTATGAAGATTTGGGATTCGCCCGGCCCGGCGAAGGGAAGGAGCTCATAAGGAGTAAGGAAACATACAAGGAAGGACGCATTCCCGTCAACGTGGACGGGGGGCTACTTTCCAAGGGGCATCCCATAGGTGCCACCGGCGGTTCTCAGATCCGCACCATCGTCCTGCAGTTGAGGGGCGAGGCGGGACCCATGCAGGTGAAGGACCCCACCATCGGCCTCGTGCATAACATAGGCGGGGTGGGGCTGTACGGAAACGTGACCATCTTGGGGAGGGAATGACCATGGATGACAGATTCAAGAGATTCGGTACCATAAGTTTTACGGCCACGACCAAAACGAACGACTTCATTTCCCATCTCGAGGCAGGAGAAGTTACGGGTACCCGTTGCCGGGTATGTGGCAAGGTATACTTCCCTCCCCGGGCCGATTGCTTTGCTTGCCTGTCCAGTGACATGGAGTGGTTCCCCGTAAGCGGGAAGGGTCGCCTCGTTACGTACAGTACCTTGAGGTATGCACCCGTGGGTTTTGAGAAGGATGTGCCCTACACCATCGCGGTGGTCGATTTCGGGCATTTCAAGGTCTTCGGCCGTCTGGCGAAGGAGATTCCGGAAGAAAAGGTTTCCGTGGGGATGGAACTCAAGGTGAAGGTAAACGAACTTCCAAACGGTCAATTGAATTACGTTTTTAGTATCCCCGATTGACGGCCGACCCGTGAAGGTATAAAGGGGTAAGAGCATTAAAATAAGGAGGAGAAGAAGTGAGAACCAAAGAGGATTACATTAAAGCCTTATCGAAGATGAAGAGAAACGTGTATTTCAACGGCGAGCGGATCGATCGGACGGACGAGCTTCAGATGGACTGTATTAACACGATTGGGACTACCTATGATGAGGCGCTCAAGCCGGAGAATCAGGAGCTCATGACGGCCATTTCCCATCTCACGGGGGAGCGGATCAATCGTTTTACCCACATTCATCAGAACACGGATGATTTGCACAAGAAGCAGGACATGACGCGCATGCTTTGCCAGAAGGTGGGCAGGTGCATCCAGCGTTGCATGGGAATCGATGCGGCCAATGCCATTTACAATGTCTCCTATGAAGCGGACAAGATGAACAATGGGGCGACGGAGTATCATGAGAATTTTAAGAAGTGGCTTATTCGGTTTCAGACGGAGGATTTGATTGGTTGTTGTGGTCAGACGGATGTGAAGGGGGATCGGATGTTGAGGCCGGCGGAGCAGCCGGATCCGAGTGTGTATGTGCGGATTAAGGAGAGGTTGAAGGATGGTATTGTGGTGGAGGGTTGTAAGCTTCACATTTCGGAGGCTTCGGTGGCGGATGAGATACTTGTGGTGCCTACTCGGGCGTTGCGTCCTCAGGATAAGGATTATGCCGTTTCTTTTGCCATTCCCGGCGACTGGGACGGCTTGAAACAGGTGGTCACCATTCATAGCCTCCGGAAGAGAGAGTTCTTCAAAAGGGGGTTTGCGGAAGGCTCCACGGACTCCTATTTGATTTTTGAGGATTGTTTTGTTCCTTGGGAGCGGGTGTTTTTGGCTGGGGAGTGGCAGCATGGTGGGGTTTTGGCGTTGCTCTTTGCCCTTTTCCACCGTCATTCCTACTCGGGATGCAAGCCGGCCCTGGGAGACATACTGCTCGGGACCGCGGCCCTGGCGGCGGAGGTGAACAACATCCATAAGACCTCCCACGTAAGGGAGAAGCTCGCGGAAATTATCATGGTGACGGAGTTGGGCTATGCGGCGGGGTACACGGCCTCTTCTTTGGGCGGTCCACGGGTCTTCATGCCCGGTCGGGGTTTTATCCCCTACGGTCCCGGCTCTTACATCCCCCATTCCATCTACTGTAACGTGGGTAGGTGCCTGACGGGTGAGGCGGTCTTCCGGGAGATGGAAATCCTCTGCGATATTGCCGGTGGGGTGGTGGCAACGTTCCCCCATGAGAAAGACTTTGTCAATCCCGAGACGGGTCCGCAGCTCCTTCGGTACACGAAGAGGAACCCCGAGATGCCGGTGGAAGACCAGGCCCAGTTCTGGCGCTACCTGGGGGATATCCTCTGCTCTGCTATGGGAGGCGTGAGCAACATTGGTTCCTACCACGGTGGTGGTTCGCCCATTATGGAGCAGATTGCCATTACGACCCAGTACGACATCGAGTCCCGGAAAAAGCTGGTCCGTTACATCGCCGGCATGAGTGGAGGAGACCGGGAAGCCCTGGCCAAAACCATGTTGAATTCAGAAAAGTAAGTGGCAGAAAAATTGTTGGCGGGGATGGGAAGAAGATGCCCCATCCCCGCTTTATTTTGCATGACCTAGAAAAAAAGGAGCGGACATGATAGATCGCACAAAGCGTATAAAGCGCCCCCTGATTCCTCTCGAAGAGGTCCCCCTGCTTAAGGGCAGGCGTCTTGACTTTAGAAGTGTGGCCGAGATGGTAACTGATCGGGCGACTGAATTTGGGGAAAAGCCCTTGGTTCTTTTTTACGAAGAAGTCATCTCTTATCAAGAAGTGAATGACCGGGCCAATCGGGTGGCCAATTTTCTTTCGGCCCAGGGCGTAAAAAAGGGGGATATCGTCTCTGTTATGGTTCTCAATTCCCCGGAGATTTACTACACCTTGTTCGGGGCTCAGAAATTAGGGGCTATAGGGGGGGCATAAATTACATGCTCAAGGGGCCGGAGATCGCCTATGTGCTCGATGACTCGAAGCCTAAGGTGGTGTTCGTCGGTAGTGATTACATGACCGAGTTTGCCCGGGGCTTGGGTCTGGCACGGCACAAACCCTTCGTCGTGGAGGTGGAAACGGAAGTGCTTCACGAGGAAAAGGTAGCCGCTATGACTCTGAATGATATCCTCGAGAATTACCCGACCCAGGAGTGCCTCGTCGAGCAAGATCCGGACGATCCCTTTATGCTCCTCTACTCTTCGGGCACCACCGGTTTACCGAAAGGGATTCTCCTTTCCAACCGAAATCAAATGGCCATCTGCCGGGGGAAGGCGATGTTTGGGTTGGCCGAGCCGGGCGACGTGATTCTCATCATCCTGCCCATGTTCCACGTAAATCCCCTTTGTGTCTGGACTTATCCCACCATCTACTTAGGGCTTACCGTTTGCATAAGAAAAGCTTTTTCACCCAAGGAATTCTGGTCTGTCCTCACCCGCTATGGGGTAACGACTCTACAGGGCGTGCCGGCCATGTACGCCTATGTTTACAACATTGCCGATCCGGCGACGATTGAATTCGATAAGTTGAAGTTGCGCCTGGCTTATACGGGGGCGGCCCCCATGCCCGTGGAGCTGATTAGGGGATTCAAGACAAAGTACGGGGTAGAGGTCATCGACGGATATGGCCTGACGGAGGCTACCGGCGTCTCGACGAGTTGCTCCCTCGTGCCGGAAAATATAGGTTCCATCGGCGTTGCCTTTCCCGGGTTGGAAGTGGAGATCATGGACAAAGATAACCGCCTTCTGCCCTATGGGGAGAAAGGTGAGATCTGTGTCAAAGGGGAGGCGGTCATGTTGGGTTACCTGAACAATCCGGAGGCTACGGCCGAGGCCATTAAAGACGGCTGGCTCCATACGGGTGACATGGGGTGGATGGACGAGCGGGGCTACGTTTATATCTCCGGCAGAAAAAAGGAGATGATCAATCGAGGGGGAGAAAACATCTACCCGCGGGAGATCGAAATTCCCTTGGAAAAACATCCGGCCATTGAGGAGGTAGCCGTCATCGGGGCCCCGGATCCGGCCCTAGGGGAGAGGGTTAGGGCCGTAATTCGCCGGCGGGAGGGTTTTGAGCTTACGGCCGAAGAGGTAAAGGCCTATCTGGCAGATAAGATTGCCAAGTACAAAATCCCGGAATATATAGATTTCGTTCAGGATTTCCCCCGCAATCCCACGGGTAAGATCCTCAAAGAGGAGCTAAAGAAGCGCTTCTCGTAGGCGACCTTTGACGGTGATTGAAAGGCCGTCTCTTGCCGCCAAAGCATTGGGGAAGATGCAGCGGGCCAGGCGTTCGGCTTCCTTCCTGTGGGCCAGGCTGGGGTACTGAAGGGCATCGAAGTGGAAGAGGACAAGCCTCTTTACTCCCGCTTCTCTGGCAATTTTCGCGGCCGAAAGAGGATTCAGGTGGGGCCATTTATCGTTCGAAAGGTCGCCCGCATAGGCACATTCCGCACAGAGCAGATCGACATTCCGGGCCAGCGTCACGGCATTTTCGCAGTAGCCCGTATCGGGCACGTAGGCAATGCTTGCCCCGCTGTCCTCGATGCGATATCCGAGACAAGTCGTCACGTGGGTAAGCTCCCTGGCTTCCACCTGCAAGGGGTAGAGCTGATGCTCTTCTCCGGGGAGTTCCAAGATGTCCACTTCATAGGGAAGGCTCTCAAGTGGGGCCGTATAAGGACGATTCACCAGGGTATTTAGGTAATCCTTTGTGCCGGCAGGAATGCCAATCTTAAGCCCCCGAGGGAAGTTGAACTTGTTTAAGACATGCAACCCCACCGTGTGATCGAGATGATAGTGACTCAAAAGCAGGACGGCCGGTTTGTCTTCCCCTTCTATGTATCGGTCCAGTTTGGCGAGGCCGTATCCCGCATCGAGGATCACGTGGTGGGAGTTCGTCTTTATAAGTATGGAGACGGTATTTCCCGTCTTCGTGTCGTACCAGCCGTTGGTGCCAAGAAAGATGACTTTCACTTTTTGCCCTCGCGCCCGTTTTCCCCTTATTGTCATGACCAGTGGATAAATGCAACCATATGGCTTAAAAGGCATTGGAATCAGGTTGACCTAAGAAGCGTTTGAAAGTAGAAATGGCGAAGAAAGGAGGGAGGGGGATGGAGATCAAAAATCGCACGGCGGTCGTAACGGGAGGGGCTTCCGGTCTCGGCGCGGCAACGGTTGAGGTCCTCGCCCGAGCGGGAGGAAAGGTCATCATTGCCGACGTCCAGAAGGAACGCGCACTCGAGCTTGCTTCACGCCTAAAGGAAAATGTCGCCTTCGTCTTCATGGATGTGACGGATGGAAAAAGCGTCTCTCGGGGGCTCGAGGAGGGGGTTACCCTTTTCGGGGGCATTCACTTTCTCGTCAACGCGGCCGGAGCGGGCTGGTCGGAAAGAACGGTCAAAAAGAACGGCCCTCATAGCCTGGCCGTCTTCGAGCAGGTATTGAAGCTCAACCTGGTGGGCACTTTCAACTGTGCCTCTCAGGCTGCCTTTGTCATGAGCAAAAACGAGCCCGATGAAAACGGTGAACGGGGGGTCATCGTGAACGTTGCAAGTACCGCTGCCTTCGACGGCCAGATAGGACAGGTGGCCTATGCGGCTTCCAAAGGTGGGGTGGTGAGTATGACCTTACCCATGGCCCGTGATCTTGCCGGTCTCGGAATTCGCTGCGTTACCATTGCCCCGGGGGTGTTCGACACCCCTCTTCTGGCCATGCTCCCCGCGGAAATGAAACAGGCCTTGAGTGAGATGGTGCCTTTTCCCAAGAGGTTGGGGGTTCCTTGTGAGTTTGCCATTTTGGTGGAGCATGTCATTCGTAATCCCTACCTAAACGGTGAGGTGATCCGTCTGGACGGGGCCTTGCGCATGCCGCCTAAATAAAGGAGGTTACGATGAGACGAGAAGTATTCATAGCCGGTGTAGGAATGACAACCATGAAAAAGCAAGGCCCCAGCTACGAGGAGCTCTGTAAAGAGGCCATTCAAGAGGCCATGACTGATGCGGGCTTAAGTTACGAAACGGGTAAAGGGGCTATAGAGGCCATTTATTACGGTAACTGCACGCAGGGGCTCTTGACGAGTCAACATTCTGTTCGGGGACAGGTAATATTGAGACGCCTCGGATTTTCAGAAATACCCATCGTAAATGTGGAAAATGCCTGTGCCACGGCTTCTACCGCCCTCCATGAGGCCTATATGCGCATCATGGCCGGCATGGCGGATGTAGTTCTGGCGATTGGGGTGGAGAAGATGTTCCCCGACATGGAGAGGATCGACGCTTTCCCCGAGATAAAGGCGGCCTTGCCGTACCTGGGCTTTGCTTCCTTTTGGATTGCCTGTGAGCAGGACCGGCGGGATAAGTACGTAGAAGCCTGGAGAAGGGAAAAATCTCATCTCCTCGGGATACCCTTCGAGGAGACCACGGTGGGAGGAGATCGGAGCCCCTTTATGGACTATTATGCCGTAAAGGCCCTTTACATGATGAAGAAGTACGGTTACACCCAGGAAGAGCTGGCCCGGGTCTGCGCAAAAACTCACTTGCACGGCTCCCTTAACCCCAAGGCCCAGTATAGAAAAGCCATGACATGGGAAGAAGTGCTGGCCGATAAGCTTATCACCTATCCGTTGACCAGACCCATGTGCTCACCCATGGGTGAAGGAGCAGCCGCGGCCATAGTTTGCTCTCGGGAGTATCTCCTGGGCCACCCCGAGGTCAAGGCCCCCGTCCTCATTAGGGCATCTGTCCTCGTCTCCGGTCGGGATCGGGGACCCTACGAAGAAGACATCTCGGCCCGAGGGGCCAGACTTGCTTTCCAGAAGTCCGGCTTAAAACCTAAGGATATCCACGTGCTCGAAGTGCACGATGCCACTTCCTTTGGGGAGATATTCCAGACGGCCCAGGCCGGTTTTGTTCCGCCCGAAGAGGCGGGAAAATTCTGTGCCTCCGGCGCCACATCCCTGACGGGGGAACTACCCACCAACACCAGCGGTGGTCTCGTTTCCCGGGGTCACCCCGTGGGATGTACGGGGCTTGCCCAGGTCTACGAGGTCGTCACCCAGCTTCGCCATCGGGCGGGGCCGAGGCAAGTGCCCCGGGCCTCTATTGGCATGTGCTTAAACGGCGGCGGGGTGATCGGGGCAGAAGAGGCATCCCTTTGTGCCCATATCTTTGAGGTTTGAGGCATGTCGCTATTAAAGGGCTTGAAAATACTCGACTTTACGGCGCTTCTGCCGGGTCCTTTTGCGACCCTCTGTCTTTCCGACCTCGGCGCCGAGGTTTTGTGGATCAAGGCCCCTTCTCGGGTGGACATGGTGGATCTTCTGCCCCCTTTCCTCGAAGAATTGCACATGTCGGCGGCCTCGGCCTACTTAGGGAGGGGGAAACGCATTTTGAGACTCGATCTCAAGGCCAAAGGGGCAACCGAGGTGATCCATCAGCTCCTGGAAAGTTACGATATCTTGATCGAACAGTTCCGCCCTGGCGTGATGGCACGTCTCGGTCTGGGCTATGAAGACTTAAAGGAAAGAAATCCCGCCCTCATTTACTGTTCCCTTAGCGGTTACGGTCAAAAAGGGCCGATGAGCAAAAAGGCCGGGCACGATATAAATTACCTCGCCCTTTCCGGCCTGATGGACTATTCGGGAAGAAAGGCCACAGGGCCTTCCCTTCTGGGTATGCAGGTGGCCGATCTCGCGGCCGGGGCGCAGAATGCCGTCATAGGTATCCTGGCCGCCGTGGTGGGTCGCCTTCTGACCGGGAAGGGGTGCTATCTCGATATCGCCATGACCGATGGGCTCATGGCCTTTCATGCCCTCTCAGGTGCGTCTTTTCTTGCCGGGGGGAAGGAACCGGAAAGGGAGCAGGAAATCTTAAACGGGGGCTCCCTGTACGATTTTTACGAAACCCGAGATGGGAAGTATATTAGCGTAGGCTGCTTAGAGCCCCATTTTTTCCGGGAGTTTTGCGAGCGGTTGGGACGGCCCGATTTGGCCCCTGACGGCATCTTGCCGCCTCATGTGGAGAAGGTAAAGGAGGAGCTAAGGCAGATCTTCCTGACCAAGACCCGCGACGAGTGGATAAATCAATTTGCAGAAAGCGACGCCTGTGTAGAGCCCGTTCTCACCCTCGAAGAAGCCCTAAGATCAGAGTTGATCCATGCGCGCGGGATGGTCAAGGCGATGAAATTACCCGGTGGCAGAGAAATAAAACAGATTGCCTCCCCCTTCCCTATGGCGAGAAAGAAAGCCCTTACGCCGCCGGTAGATGGTACCGTGGAAATTCTCCGCTCCTTGGGGTATGGGGAAGAGGAGATAGGGGATCTCACGGGGATGCGCTTGACATAGGCTTTTTTGCTCACTATAATTTTCCCGTACCTTTTAGGCGCTTTAAGTGCCGTGACCAAAAATGCTCGAAGGAAAGGAGGATTTGAGATGCCCACGTATGAATACGTATGCCTCGGCTGTAATCATGAATTCTCCGTGACCCACAGTATTTCCGAGCATGAGAAGGCTAAGGTGGCCTGCCCCAAATGTAAGGGCAAGAAGGTAAAGCAGCAGATTTCCGTTTTCCAGGTTAAGACGTCGAAGAAGAGTTAACAAGAAAGAAGCCTTAAGGCAAGCACGGGGAGGCAGAGAATGAATACAGCCAAAGTCAGCGTAGAGAGGGGTCTTTTTAACTATCGTTTTGGGGGAAATGAGGCCGGATTTCCGGTGGTTGCCTTGCATGGCTGGCCCGAAAGCTCCTTCTGCTGGGAGGGGGTGGCACGGCATCTGGATAGCCGTTTTCGCCTTATCGCCCCCGATCTGCGCGGCTTAGGTGATAGCGAGCGCACCTTGGACCCTTCCCTCTACCTAAAGGAAGCCTTGGCCCGGGATATGGTAGAGGTAATCGATGCCTTGGGCATCGGGGATTTTTTCCTCGTCGGGCATGATTGGGGTGGCATTGTGGCCCAAGAAGTAGCCATAGCCTGTCCGGAGAGGGTAAAAAAGCTCGTCATCATGAATATCCCTGTTATCACCAATGCCCGTGGTAATCGAGAAGCGAGGGAGGTCATCAACAGCTGGGGAGGACTACCTCACTGGTACCAGTATTTCCAGCAGCAACCCGGACTGGCGGAGGCCATGATCAAGGGAAACGAGGAGGTCTGGGTGAGTTACTTCTTCGGTCGGGCGGGCCGCGAGGGAAGGATACCGCGCGAAGCCATCGATGAGTATGTGCGCTGCTACAAGATCGAGCATACGCCGCAGACGGCCGCTTTTTATTACCGGGCGATGCGTCACGACTATGCCCGATGGGAAATGCTGGCAGGCAAGAAATTCCCCATGCCCACCCTTTACATCTACGGGGAAAAGGACGTGGTGATTATTCCTCAGTACCTGAACCACCTCGAGGAGGTATTCAATTCTATCCAGGTCGTGCGTTTCGAGGCCAGCCATTTTGTGCAGGAAGAAGAACCGGAAAAAGTGGCGGCCGCCATGAACGCCTTCTTCCTTTCGTGAATCAGTAACCGAGAAAGTCCCGGAGGCGTTTTATTTCCCCCATCATCCGTTCGAACCCGGAAAAGTTGAGAGATTGAGCACCGTCGGATAAGGCCTTGTCCGGTTCCGGGTGTACCTCAACCATGATTCCGTGAGCGCCGGCCACCAGGGCGGCCTTGGCCATGGGCGGCACGAGGGATCGCCGACCGGTGGCATGGGAAGGGTCCACGATGATGGGCAAATGAGACAGCTCCTTGATGAGGGGAATGACGGATAGATCGAGGCTGTTTCTCGTGGCCGTTTCAAAGGTCCGAATCCCTCTTTCGCAGAGAATGACTTGGGGATTCCCTTCCGCGAGTATGTACTCGGCGGCGGCGAGGAATTCCTCGATGGTGGCGCTGAGACCCCTCTTGAGGAGGACGGGTTTCTTTATCTGTCCCAGTTCTCTTAGGAGATCGAAATTCTGCATGTTCCTTGCCCCGACCTGGAGGCAGTCGGCATAGGAAGCCACGAGCTCCACGTTTTCGGGGGACATGACCTCCGTTACCACGGGCAATCCGCAGGTTTTACCGGCCTTGGCGAGGAGCTTGAGTCCTTCTTCTTTCAGGCCTTGAAAGGAGTGGGGACCTGTGCGGGGTTTGAAAGCCCCGCCTCTGAGAAGGTCGGCCCCGGCCCTCTTTACCGCCTGGGCCGTCTTCATGATCTGCTCGGCACTCTCTACCGCGCAGGGGCCAGCAATAACGATGGGTTTCTTCCCCTCGCCCAGCTCCACGTTTTCGATCTTCACGATGGTGGGGCGGGGGTGGAAGTCACGGGAGACGAGCTTGTAGGGTTTGGTTACGTGGATGATCTCTTGAATACCCGGCAGATTGCGAATCGTGCTATCGTCCACGTAGCCTTTGTTGCCCAGGACCCCGATGGCGGTCCGCTCTGCACCGGGCACCGGCACGGGGGTCAGGCCCATCTTCTCGACGGCAGCGAGGACAGCCCCGATTTGTTTGGGTGTGGCCTGGCGATGCATGACGATAAGCATTTTTTACCCCCTCCTTTTTAAAGACTTGGTATCATATGACCTGGCTTAGGTGGCATACGGGGATGGAGAGTTTCGAAAGCTGGATCATGCAACCGGGGCAGCCGGTGATGACCATCTTCGCCCCCGTCGCTTCGATACTCACCTTCTTTCTTGCGAGGATATGCTTGGCCGCTAAAGGGTAGTCCAGATGGAAGGAACCGGCCCCCCCGCAGCAGACATCGGCCCCTGACATCTCTCTCAAATCTCCGGCTTGGGAGAGAAGTTTTCGCGGTTCCCATTTTATACCCTGCCCCCGAATGAGATGGCAAGGGTCGTGATAAGTGAAGCTTAGATCCTCTTGTCGGCGGGGGGTGTACCCCATCTTCACGAGGAACTCGGAAAGATCCATTACCCGTTGAGAAAAAGAGGCCGCCTCTTTTGTCGGGATAAAACGGGCAAGGTGTTTTAAGGTACTCCCGCAGCTTGCGCAATCCGTGACGATGACGTCAAAGTCGGAAAAGAGGGCCACGTTCTTTTCGCTTAACCTGATGAAGTCTTCCATCAGGCCATGGGCCAGGTGGGGAAGGCCACAACAGAAATTATCCGGTATGGAGAGGCGTCTTACCGTCGCATGGAGGAGGCTTTTCGTCTTTTCCGCCACGGAAGGAAAAAATAGCCTCATCCCGCACCCTTCGAAATAGGCCACCTTTTCCACCCGGAATGATTCATGGCTTGTCTTATTGGTGTGGGATCCCAAAATGATGGGCCCCGCTACGGCTGTTAGATATTCATCGGGCAGGAGACCTAAAGGTAAAAGGCGGTTTATCTTCAACCGGCGAAGAAGGGAAAGTACGTGTCCCATGCCCTTGATGGAGTTTCTGCTCCCTAAAAAGCGGCCGATGAGCCTGTATTTTCCCTTTGCCCCTCCCATTTTATCCGTCAGAAACTGCCGGGCATATATTACCGCCTCATCCGTCTGGACTTTGCCCGGGCAGGCATCCACACACGCCCGGCACAGAAGACAGTAATCGAGGGCTTTTAAGGCCTCTTCACCCGGTTCTAAAATGGCTGACCCAAGGGCGCGGACGATGGCGTTTTTCCCCCGGGCTGCCGTGCGCTCTATCCCGTCTGCCTCAAAAAGGGGACAAACGGTCAGACAGGTACCACACCGGTCGCAGGCATTCACGATCTTTTCTGCCTTGTTCAGGAGTTCCATGACTGGTTGGGTCTACCATATCTTTCCGGGGTTGAGGATCCCCTTTGGGTCCAAGGCCTCTTTTATGGCTCGCAGGGTTTTGACCCCTTCGTCGCCCAGGGCCTTTCTTATGTAAGGCTTCTTCGTGATACCAATGCCGTGTTCGCCCGACAGGGTGCCACCCACGGCCAGGGCGGCGTCGAATATTTCCTCCACTGCCTTATGGACACGCCTTTCTTCTTCCGGGTTTTTCAGATTACATAGGATGGAGGGATGGATGTTTCCATCCCCCGCGTGTCCGTAAACGGCAATCGTGAGGTTGTGCCTTTGGGCAATAGCGTTTATGCGTCTTACCACTTCGGGGAAAGCAGAGCGTGGGACGGATATGTCTTCCCCGATGCGGTCCGGGGCAAGTGCTGCAATGGCGGAGCTTACACCGCGTCTTATCGCCCATAGCTCTTCCGCTTCCTTGGAATCTTGGGCGACATTGAAGCGAAAGGCTTTGAGGCCTTCGGCAATGGCGCGGATGGCTTTGGTTTGCCTTTCCAGCTCTTTTTCGTCACTTCCGTCAATTTCTATGATGAGGCAGGCCCCAAAGGAGGAATCGAGCGTTAGGTTCTTATGCTTTGCGACGGCGGTGAGGCATATGCGGTCCATGATCTCGGCTGCGGCGGGGGTTATGCCGGAAACGAGCATCTGTTGAACGGCGAGGCATCCCTCTTCCAGTTCAGCAAACATGACCTGAATGGTGCCCCGCTTTTTGGGCATGGGAATGAGGCGCAAGATGGCCTTCGTTATTATCCCTAAGGTGCCCTCGGAACCCACGAACAGACTCGTCAAATCGTAACCCGTCACGTTCTTTATGGCCTTTCCCCCCGTGTTGATAACGGTTCCATCGGCTAAAACCACCTCCAGGCCCATGACGTAGTTTTTCGTCACGCCGTATTTTACGGCCCTCATGCCGCCTGCATTTTCCGCAATGTTTCCACCGATGGTGGAAAACTTCCAGCTGGCCGGATCCGGCGGGTAGAAAAGGCCACGGGCGGCACAGAAGTCGTATACGTCTGCCGTCCTTGCCCCTGCCTCCACCGTGACCATCATATTGGCCTCGTCGAGTTCCCAGATTCTCGTCATTCGATCCATTGACAGGGCCAGGCCTCCCGCCAGGGGAATACTTCCCCCCGTCCTTCCACTGGCGGCCCCCCGAGGGGTTACGGGAATCTCGTTTTCGTAGGCGAGACTCAAAAGGTGGGATACTTCTTCCACGGTGGCCGGGCGGACGACCATCTCCGGTTTGTGACGGGCACTTAAGGAAACGAAGGAGGCATCGTATGAATATCCGAAGCGATCGAGCTCCCCTTCCAGGCAGTTTCTCTCCCCCACAATCCGCCTAATTTGCGCTTTTATTCTCTCTTCCATGGCCGTTCAAAAAAACGGGCTTTATATTAGGGGAGCCTAAGGGAGCTGTCAACGATTTTCGGAGGGGTCTTTTTCTTCTTCCGTCAGTTTAGGGAAGCACTTCGCATCCACCCACAGACCGCCAATTTTGCAGGCCCGCTTATGCTTCTTACAGGCTGTTTTCTTCTTTTCTTGCTTCTTTTCTTTCTCTTCCGCCGCCTCGCTCATGTAACCGGGCTAAACGAATTGCCGGGAAGGTTCAATCGGCCGCCATCTGAATTAGCCGTGAGAAGAATTGTAATTCATGTGTCGGCATTAGTCTGATAAAGACCGGACCGTTTTTCCTATGAGGCGGTAGTTGAATTCGTAGCCCAGGGCGCCGCTCCAGTCTTCTTCGAAGACGCCCTTGTATCTCGTGCCATCCACAGGTCCCACCGGTTTGCCGTACGTATAGAACCAGTTGACCACGGGCGAACCGGTGAAACCCAGGGCAATCCAGTAGCGTCCCGGCAAGAGCTCGGGTCGGTCGGGAAATTCGAAGTCTTCCCACCGATATCCTGGGCGCAGGGAAAGCTTCTCCAGGTCCACGAAGGAGCTTGCCGTAATAATATCGCCCGGTTTGCCGTTTTTATCTGCCAACAGGTCTACCCATAGGATGCCGTCTCCACCGAACTTGTGCAAGGCGAGGCCCACTTTTTCTAACTTGACCGGTTTCGTGAGGACGAAGGCCTGGGCATACTGGGTTACGCCTTGGGTGACGTATTCCGCCGTCTCCACGAGGAAGTTCTTCTTCATTTCAAACTGATTATCCTTGGTTTTGGTTGTCGTTCTCGGGAATGCGAAGTTTACGTTCTCGGGAAATTTCAGGTTGCCAAACAAGAAGGGTTGGTCGTACTTTAGGGCCTTCTTTTCCGCCTCGGTAATCACGGGCGGAGGTGGCGGGGGTGGAACTATCAGGGGTTTGAAGGCGGCTATGACGGGCGGCGTAAGGAGCAGGTTCTTAGGCCCGAAGTTTTCCCTTTTTCCGGCCACTACTACCTGGTCGGTTTTAAATTCGGCGTTTATGTTTTCCTGCAGGGAAGGTTGCTTGGCCCCCTTGACCTGGACCCACCGCACGAGCCCGTCATTTTTTGTTTCCGCATTGTCCGTGCCGATTTCGATCCGCAAGAATCGGTTCGAGACGAACAGGACAGAATTTTGGGCATCGAATGGCACCCATCCCAGATCGGGGAACCAGGCCTCAATCCACGAATGTCGCCCCTGGCCCATCTTAAAGGTGAGAATGCCCCGTTCCCACTTTACGTCAAGGGGCTTGTTCAGGGTAACGCCGTTTACGATCCGGGTGGGGATGCCGACGGCCCGTAGGAGGGCGGCACTCAGGTGGGAGTAATTCTGGCAGTTCCCCTGCCCTGATTCGAGGGTGTAAAGGGCATCGTACTGGGGCGGCGGGGTCACGTATCTGACGTTATCCACCACCCACGAGACGATTCTCTGGACGGCATCGAATTGGGTGGTTACCCCCTGGGTAAGTTCGGTGGCCAGTTTCTTTACCCTTTGGTCATCGGATTGCACCAGGGCGGTGGGTTTAAGGAAATCGGCGAGGTCGGGAGGGGTAGACGAAAGGGGGAAGGGGGCGTTGGTTTTTATTTTGTCCAGGCGGGTGAAACTCTTCGCCTCGCAGGTCAAGGTGATGTCGATTTGCGTGGGGCTTGAAGTCCAAGTGGCCTGCAGGATACTGTTACCCCGCTTGTCGGTTTTCGTTTGTTTTTCCTGTGGTTCGGGGCGAAGCGAAAGATGGCAGCCTTTCACCTCTTGTCCATAGGTGGGAGAGTGGAAACTTTGAGGGATCACAAAGGAGGCCTCTAATTTCCTCACCCCGTCCGGGGCCGTAATCTGTTGTTTCAATTCGTACTGCAGGGCGGAATCCATGCCACCGTTTAAGGTGTAATTTTCCGCTTCGGCCTTCATCGTTCCCGTCAAAAAGAAGAGGGCAAGCACAAAAGTGAGGGCGTTTCGTTTCATTTTCATGTCCTTTCCTTAAAATTGGGCCGGCTTGCAGATTATCTCCCTTACCTTGAGATCGAAGAAGTCGGCGCTGTTGGCGGGTGTGAGAATGAGGGCCGTATCGATACCCGTTGCCGTGCCGCCCGCGGATATGCAATCCCGGTCAGTTCTCACCAATCCCGCATCGGCGGCCATGAGGGCTATCTCTATTGCCACCTTTACCCCTTGGCCGAAGGTTCTTAACGTATAGGCTATGATTTCGTCTATCTGATAGGTGCCGAGCTTCTTACGGACGGCACGCCCCACACCGCCGAAGGCGTGTTGGCAGGTGAGTACTTTAAGGCCCATTTGTTCTAACTTTTGCCTCGTCTCGGGGGGCATCTCCTGCACGTTGGGTTCACTAAAACCCGTTACGTGGGTGACGCAGACGAGGTTGGCCTTTTCTTTCAGTAATTGTGCCGCCTCGAGGGCCGTCCTTCCTGAACAGGAAGGGATGATGACGTCTTTTATTCCCTTTTCTTCTACACCGCTTAGAATCATTTCGAGCACTTCGGAAGTATTTTTCGCCCCGGGTCGGGAAAAATATTGGTACCTCACCTTCCGTTACCTCCTCCTTTAATTCTCGAATGATCGCGCCCTATCTTTTCCGTTTTTCCCCGTAGTTGTCAACGGAAAAGATACGTGATAGAAATTTTCGGAAATTAGGACGGAAGCCCGTTTTCGGGCAGGGTCCGAATAAGATGACACGAGGGGTTGAGCGATGAAGGTAGCCCGCGTAAGTGAAATGAGGCAGATGGATCGCTACGCCATTGAAGTCTTGAAAATTCCGGAAATGGTTCTCATGGAAAATGCGGGCCTTGCGGCCATAGAGGTTTTAGAAAGAGAGGTTAGGATTAAAGGGCGCCGCTTCGTTGTTCTGTGCGGGCAAGGAAACAACGGTGGGGACGGGTTCGTGTGTGCCCGGCAGATAATTTCGCGTGGGGGAGAGGTTAGGGTCTTTATCGTCGGAACTGAAGCGTCCCTAAGGGGCGCTGCGGGAGAAAATCTTGCCCTCCTTAAGGGTATTACCCCTCACATCGAAATCCTTACCAGCCTTGAGGTGTTAAAAAGGGAGGCGCTTGGCGCCCATGTTATCATCGATGCCCTCTATGGAACGGGCTTAAACCGGGAGGTAGAGGGTTTTGCCGCCGAGGTAATAGATTGTGTGAATGATTTGGGGAAGCCTGTCTTGAGCCTCGATATCCCGTCGGGCATAAGCGGGGATTCGGGGGTGGTAATGGGAACGGCCATTCGGGCGACTTACACGGTTACCTTCGGCCTCCCCAAGGTGGGAAATATCCTCTACCCAGGTTTTGCCTATGGGGGGAGGCTCTATCACTCTTACATTTCTTTCCCACCGGCCTTGTACGAAAGTGATGAGTTGCTCATCTCTCTAAATGAGCCACCTTCCTTGCCGGCCCGCGATCCCGAGGCCCATAAGGGCCGGATGGGAGATTGCCTCTTTATCTCCGGTGCGCGTGGCTATCTGGGGGCTCCTTTCTTGTGCGCCATGTCCTTTCTTAAGGCAGGCGGGGGTTATGCGCGACTTGCGGCGCCAGTTTCCATCATCGGCACCATCGCGACCCTGGGGCCGGAAATAGTGTTTCTGCCGCAGAAGGAGACGGTCCAAGGGTCAATCTCGTTCGAGAATGCAGATAAGCTCCACGAGGCGGCAGAAAATTGTGACCTGGTCGTCATCGGTCCCGGGTTATCTCTTGCCGAGGAAACGCGGGCCCTCGTCCGTCATCTCGTAGAAAGGATCGAAAGGCCTTTGATAGTGGACGGAGACGGTCTTACGGCGTTAGCGGAGGACCTTTCTATCTTACGCCGGCGCAAGGCCCCCACCTGCCTTACCCCCCATCCGGGAGAGATGGCGAGGTTAAGAGGGCTCACGACAAGAGAAATAAACGCCCGTCGGATCGAGGTAGCCCAGGAGACGGCACGGGATTTAGGGGTGGCTCTCGTTCTGAAAGGGGCCCATTCCATTATCGGACTGCCCGACGGCCGGGTCTATATTAATCTTACGGGTAATGCGGGCATGGCCACGGCGGGCAGTGGGGATGTCCTAACGGGAACGATTGCCGCCATGTACGGCCAGGGGCTTGCTTGGGATAAGGCGGTAAAAAAAGGGGTTTTTGTTCACGGCCGGGCGGGAGACCTGGCCCGTCTCGACTGGGGGGAGGAGGGTGTCACGGCTCGTTTAATAATGGAATACCTGCCTTCCACCCTCAAAGAAGATAGGAAATACGGTAGCACCCGGGCCCTTGCCGAGAAGATTAAAAGCCTCTCTCTTGACGATCCGTATCGGGCTTGACCTGACCTAGGCCTTCCTCAATTTCCCCTCAACACGATGTAGTCGGCCAGGAGGTAAAGGGCCGAGACGGCGGGCGAGGGGGAAAGAGGGGGGAGATTCTGTTTTGCCTCTTCGATAAAGTCCCGGGCGCGCTTCATGGCGTAAGCGATGCCCTCATGGTTATCGATGAAGCCCTTTATCCAGCGGAAATCGCTTTCATCCCTTGTCGATTTCCGGATGATTTCTTTCACCCGTTCTTTCTCGTCGCCTGTACCCCGGCTTAGGGCGCAAATGAGGGGAAGGGTAATTTTGCCTTCCGCCAGGTCCTTTCCGAGCGATTTTCCCAAATTTTCCTCCTTGGCGGTATAATCGAGGGCATCGTCTACAATCTGGAAGGCCATGCCGGTTGCGTATCCAAAGCGGGCGAAACGGTTTATTTCTTCCTCCCCTGCACCGCCGATGATGGCGCCTATTTCGCATGCGGCGGATATGAGTACCGCTGTTTTCCCCTCGATGATCTTCAGGTAATCTGCTTCGGAAATGCCGATATCACCGACCTTGGTGAGCTGGAATACTTCGCCCTCCGCCATGGCCGTTGTGGCCCGGGCCAGGCACTTTATTACCCGCTGGTTTCCGTACTGGGTCATGAGATCGAAGGATCGGGCGTAAAGGTAATCTCCCACGAGGATACTCGCCTGGTTTCCCCAGATGTGGTTTGCCGAAACGCGCCCGCGACGGGTCTCGGCATTGTCGATTACATCGTCGTGCAGGAGAGAAGCGGTATGGATAAACTCGATGACGGCGGCCAGGGGATATCGGGCCTCTTGCCCCCCACCACAGGCGGCGGCCACGGAGAGGAGCATGAGCGGCCTGATGCGCTTCCCTCCCCCTCCGATGATATGCCCCCCTACTTCGGCGATGAGCTTTACTTCCGAGGTTAGATTGGCTAACATCCAGCGCTCCACCTCGAGGAGGTCGCTTCGGTACATATTTAAGACGTCTTCAATCCCCATGTTTTCCCTATAGGTGACCGGAGCGTGATTGTCAATAAGACTTCAGGTACATTCGGCGTAAAGGTCATACGTATCGGCGGCAACGATAAGACCCTCCACTACCTCTCCGATTTTCGCTTTTTCTCCCCGGACGTAGGTGACGCCGTCGATTTCCGGCGCTTGTCTTGGCGTTCTCCCCCGATAGGGAAAGTCGGTTTTTTCGCTTACGCCCTCGATTAATATTTTCTGCCGTAAGCCCACCTGTCTTTCATTTGCCTCCCGAGAAATGGCGGCCTGTTCTTCCATGAGAAGATGAAGCCGCTCTTCTTTCACCCGGCGAGGGACGTAAGTCAGGCTTAATTTTGCTGCCTTCGTCCCTTCTTCTGGATAGAAGGCAAAGGTGCCCAGATGGTCGAATTTGGCCCATTTGATGAAATTGAAAAGTTCCTCAAATCTCTTCTCCGTTTCGCCGGGAAAGCCCACCATGATTGTTGTCCGCAAGGCTATATTCGGCACCATCGCGCGGGCCATGTTGATGATTTTTTCTACGTGTCTGCGATCGTAGCGACGATTCATGGCCTTGAGGATTCGGTCGTTTACGTGCTGGATGGGCAGGTCGAGATAGGGACAGATCTTTTCTGATTCCCCCATAACCTTAAGCAAGCTCTCTCTGAGCCGAGCCGGGTGGGTATAAAGCAGGCGTATCCAGGAGACGGAAGGGATGGCCGAAAGGTCTTTGAGTAGGTCTTCCAGTGTCGGCCGCTGGGGAAGGTCTGTCCCGTAAGCCGTGGTATCCTGGGCAATCAGGATAATTTCTTTCACCCCAGAGCGGGCAAGTGCCTCGACTTCTAATAAAATATCATCCGGCGGGCGGCTCCTCTTTTTCCCCCGGAGATGGGGGATGAGGCAGTAGCTGCAGAAATTGGAGCATCCCTCCGCTATTTTCACGTAAGCGTAAGGTGTGGCAGGCAAAAGGAGCCTTTCTTGGTGGCTCATGAGATACTTGGGCGGAAAGAGGTGAAAAGGTACGCTCATGCCGGAGAGGAGCTTATTCAAGGAGGAAACGAGGCGGGGTATATCCCCCGGTCCGAGGAAAAGGTCCACCTCGGGAAGGGCTTCTTTTATTGCCCTCCCGTACCTCCTCGGTAGGCAACCGGCCACGGCAAGAATTCGGCACTTTTTCCCCTTGAATCGGGCCAGTTCCAGAATCTCTTCTACCGATTCTTCCACGGCGGGGCGGATGAAGGCACACGTGTTGACGATAATGATATCGGCATCCTCGGGTTTTTGGACAAGGAAGAATCCTCCCTTGAGAAGGGCCCCGGCCATTACCTCGCCGTCGACAGCATTTTTGGGACAACCCAGATTGGTGAAAAAAACTCTGATGGTCCTTTACCTCAACGGGGATTCTTGCGGATGAGGACCTTGCGCGGCCTTACCCCATCCGACTTGCTCACGATGCCTTCGGCCTCCATGCGCTCGATGATGCGGGCTGCCCGATTGTAACCTATTTTCAGATAGCGTTGGATAAGGGAGATGGAGGCCTGGCCCAGGTCGGCAACCAGGGCTACCGCCTCGTCGTACTTTTCGTCGTAGTCTTCGCTTTCTTTTTCCTCTTCTTCCCGGATCTCCATTTTGCCGATAGATTCGTCGTAGGTGGGCTCGGCCTGTTTCTTCACGAAATCCACGACCCTTTCGATCTCCCCGTCGGAAACATAGGCGCCGTGAATCCGGGCCAGCTTGGAGGTTCCCGGCGGCATGAAGAGCATATCTCCGTTTCCGAGCAAGGCCTCGGCTCCTAACTGGTCGAGAATGGTGCGGGAGTCAACCTTGGACGAGACCTGGAAGGAAATGCGGGTAGGGAAATTGGCCTTAATAATACCCGTGATAACATCCACAGAAGGGCGCTGGGTGGCGAGGATCAAGTGGATTCCGGAAGCCCTCGCCATCTGGGCAATGCGGGCGAGGGATTCTTCCACGTTTCTCTGGGCCACCATCATGAGATCGGCCAGTTCGTCGATGATGATGACAATGTAGGGGAGCCTTGGAATGATGGACTTTTCTTTCTCTATGAGTTCGTTGTAGGCATCGATGCCTCGAACGCCTTTTTCCGCCATGAGGGCGTATCTCCTCTCCATTTCCTCCACCGCCCACCTGAGAACGAGGGCGGCCTGCTTAGGGTCTGTGACGACGGGATGGAGCAGATGGGGGATACCCTCATAGGAGGAGAGTTCCAGCCGTTTGGGATCGATTAAGATGAATTTCACCTCGTCCGGGGTAGCCTTGAAGAGGATGCTTACGATCATCGCGTTGAGACATACGCTCTTGCCCGAACCGGTGGTCCCCGCAATGAGCAGGTGGGGCATCCGAATGAGGTCGGCAATAACGGGGGTGCCCACCGTGTCCACTCCCAAGGCAATGGGTAATTTCGAGCGGGAGGCAAGAAAGGTGTCGTGGTCCAGGACTTCCTTGAGGGAAACGATGTCCCGTTCCGGATTGGGGATTTCGATGCCGATGGCCGCCTTCCCGGGGATGGGGGCGATGATACGGATGCTCGCCGCCTTTAAGGCTAAGGCCAGGTCGTCTGTGAGATTCGTAATGCGGTTTATTTTTACCCCCGGTGCGGGCTCCAGCTCGTAGATGGTAATAACCGGCCCCGGTCTGATTTCCGTGACCCGACCTTCCACACCGAAATCGGAGAGGGTTTTTTCTAAGGTCCGGGCATTGGCCATCAGTACTTCCCTTTTTACCCGGCTCTCCCTTTTCTCCTTTTGGTTCAAAAGGGTGAGGGGGGGAAGCTGGTATCTGGTGCCCGGTTCGTCGAAAGCAAAGGGCAATTGCTCTTTGGGCGCCTCTTTGACTATTTTGCCCTTTTTGGGTGAAGGGAGAAGTACCTCGGATAGGCCTTCCTCGATGGCAGGTTTTTTCCCTTTACTTCTTATCTTTTCCCGAGTTTGGGACAAAAGGCGCTTCATAAAGGCCCCCGCCTTTCCCCCGAGGTTCACCAGGGACAGGTCGAAAACGAGGATGAGGGATAAAACGAGGGTGGCAGTGAGGATGAGGAAGGACCCCGTTTTACTGAAGTAATAGGCGAGATAGAGGGTAAGGCCATCGCCGATGACGCCTCCTGTGTTGTACACCTCTCCGTAGAGGCGAATTTTCCCGACGAGCAACGAGAAAAGACCGCAAAGGGAGAGGAGAAAGCATCCCAATCCTCCTATTTCGCCCAGGCGAAGGGTGTATTCGGTAAAGCGGAAGTAGCGCAAGCCGATGAGCCCGAAGATGAAGGGAAGGACAATAGCACCAATTCCTAAGATGCGGATCAAAGTATCGGCCAGGTATGACCCGAAGGTACCCATCCAGTTATGGGTTTTTATCTCCCCTTCTACGAAGTGGGTGAAGGAGGGGTCGGAGGGATGGTAAGAGACGAGGCTAAGAAGCACAAGCAGGGCGAGAAACAGGTAGATAATCCCCTTAACTTCCCAGGGCCTTTTGACGAGCGGTGCCTTATCTGCCATAAAGAATCATTCTACAGGCGGAGTACCTTCTTTTCTCCATCGGTTGAAGTTGTCCACGATTACCTGTCTCACCCGCGTGATAAGTTCATGCCTCGTCTCCGGCGTATAGGGCGAAACATCGATGGGCTTATCGATGACCATCGTGATTTTCCCCGGATTGATCCTCAGCTTCCTTTTCGGCATTATCTCCGAGGCCCCTATGATGGTGATGGGTACGATGGGGACCCCAGCCTGGAGGGCCAGGTGGAACATCCCCTGTTTGAAGGCCTTTATACGCCCATCCCGGCTTCGGGTGCCTTCGGGAAAACTCATGACGGATTTCCCTTCTCGTATCTTCTGGGCGGCGATTTTTAAGCTTTCCATGGCCTTTTCATGGTTCTGACGATCTATTTCAATGTATCCGGCCGTTTTCATGGCCTGGCTGAAGACGGGGATACGGAAGAGTTCCTTTTTGGCGATCCATCGGAACTGACCGGGGACAAAGGCGAGGACGATAAAAATGTCGAACCCGCTCTGGTGGTTGGACATGAAGATCTGCGGCCGATCAGAAAGGACGTTTTCCACCCCCTTTACCTCCACCTTCACCCCCGAGAGAAATAGAATGATCCGCGCCCACAGACGGGCAAGTTTGTGAATGGAATTCTCCGTTCCACCGACGAGGGCCATGAAGAGGGCGGTGAAACTAAGGTAGGCGGTGATCAATACCCCGATGAGGATTAGAACCGCGGATCGAAACATGTTTCCTCCTTCATCTTTCTTATTACATAGGGCGTCTATCTTGCATCAATAACCTCTACCTTTCCGGCACCGGTCGCTCCTTGAGACCTACGTATATTTGGCGAGGGCGCATAATCCGGGCGCTTCTGTCCAGAGCCCCTTCTCTCCAGTGGGCAATCCATCCCGCCATCCGGGCGATAGCGAACATAACAGTGAACATGTCTTCCTCTATGCCGATGGCGCGCAGGAGGATTCCGGAGTAAAAGTCAATGTTAGGGTAGAGGTTTTTCTCCTTGAAATACGGGTCTTTGAGGATTGCTTCCTCCATTTCCTGGGCAATGGGAAGCAAGGGGTCGGAGGTGTGATATTCCGCTACGATCCGCCGAACAGCCTCCTTCAGAATGGCGGCGCGGGGATCGTAGGTGCGGTAAATGCGATGGCCCAGGCCGGGGATCTTTTCTCCTCCTTTCTTCTTGGCCGCGGCTATGATCTTCGGGATGGTCTTCCGGCCTTCGTAGATGTCTTTGAACATCCTTATCACTTCCCGGTTGGCTCCTCCGTGAAGGGGCCCGGAGAGGGCACTGATGCCGGCAGAGACGGAGTCGAACAGGTTGGCCCGGGAGGAGCCCACCATCCTCACGGTGGAGGTGGAGCAGTTCTGCTCGTGGTCGGCGTGGAGCATAAGGAACAGGTTGAGGGAATCGATCAGGATGGGTGGTGCCAGGTATCGTTTGTAAGGGAGGGAGAACATCATGTGGAGGAAGTTGCTGCAGTAATCGAGGGATGGGTCGGGATATTCGAAGGGCATGCCGATGGATTTTTTGTAACTGAACGCGGCAATGGTGCGCACCTTGCTTATCAGTTTCGCCGCGGCCGTCATGAAAGCCTCGTGATTGCGCGGGTCGATGGACCTCAGGTCGGGGTGGTAGAGGCTGCTACACTGAATGGCGGCGGCCAGGATAGCCATGGGGTCTCCATAGGGGGGCAGGGCATCGAAGAACTTGAGCATCCCTTCATGGAGGATTTCCTGGGTGGTGAGAAGTTCCCGAAAGTAAGCCCTTTCCTCTTTAGTGGGGAGATCGCCATTGATGAGAAGCCAGGCGGTTTCCACGAAGCTTACTTTTTTTTGCGCGAGATCGTAGACGTTGTAACCCCGGTAACGGAGGATACCCTTCTCGCCATCGATGAAAGAGATGGCTGAGTAACAGCTCCCCGTGCTTAAGTAACCCGGGTCGCAGGTAAGTACCTTCCACTTTCGATACAGTTCGGATACGTCAATGGCTACATCTCCTTCCGTTCCGTGTACCAAGGGCAGAAAGATGGGCTCATGGCCTTCTATTTTAAGTTCTGCAAGCTGTGCCTTCATTTGCTCTCCTTCTCATAGCTTATTCGGAAGTGGTTCCCGATAACTTCCCGCACGAAGTTGATAAAAGTTCATGCCAGAGTGAACCTGGGACGACGGGGTTCCATTTTGCTTTGGGATTAACGGTTCTGAGGAGCACCCGATCATGATAGTCGTAATAGATGAGTTCCAGATGGCGTATCTTTTGTGCCTGACAGTCTAACTCTTCCTTCATTTTCAAATATTTTACCTCCTCTATCTTTTTGGGTACCCGTTCCAGATCTTTTTTCATCGCCCGGCGAAAGAGGCTTTTCTTGGCCACCGTGAGTTTCGCCCATATTTGAACGGTACCTCCCGATACATGTTCAACGGTCTCTTCGTCAAGATAGAAGGCATCCCGGTAGCGATTGAATCCTATGAACTTCCATGCAGCGCCGCAGAGCTCACTGGCCATAAAGGCGGTAAGTACGAAAACAGCGAGGGCAACATATTTACCCTTCATCTCGATTCCTCCTTGCAGGGTGGCAGGTTGCATTGTATGAACAATCGAGACAATTTACAATGGGGAAAATGGGTATGGCAAAGATTTTGATAGTCTATCACTCCCAGACGGGGCATACGGAAGAGCTCGCCAGAGCCGTGGCCGAAGGGGTGAAAGAGGTAGAAGGGGCAGAGGCGATTTTGAAACGGGCAGGAGAGGCAACGGTGGAAGACCTCCTGGAGGCGGATGGGGTAGTAATAGGTTCGCCGGAGAACTTCGGTTACATGGCCGGTATGGTGAAGGATTTCTTCGACCGGACCTTTTATCAGGCCCATGATAAAGTTTTCCGCAAGCCCTTCGCCGTTTTCATAAGCGCCGGGAATGATGGGACCGGGGCCCTCAAGGCTATTGAACGGATTGCCCTGGGATATAAATTCAAAACCGTGTTTCCGCCCGTTATCTCCCGGGGGCCGGTGAGGGACGAGGATTTGAAACTCTGCCGTGAACTGGGGGGGACCGTGGCAGCAGGCTGCGAGTTGGGGATTTTTTGAGCCTGCCCGGTAAGGGCGCAATTAGGGGGCGATGCTGTAAGGCTCTTAACGAGTGTCTCCATGCTGAATTGATCCTAAGTCAAGGCCCGCCCGACTCAAGCGGAGGTGAAGGAGGACTGCGAACTTTTCGCTTCTCATCAAGATGGACCTTTCAGGATTTGTGTTGATTCCTTTAATTTAGTGGGTTATAAAATCGAGAAAAAACTGGGAGGAAAAGATGGATAGGGCAGCCCTGAATAAGATCGTCTCCGGCGTTTACGTCGTCGGCTCGACCAAAGACGGAAAGTTGAACGGCCAGATTATTAATACCTTGATTCGGATTACGGCGGATCCCGTGTATGTGGCCATAAGCATCAATAAAAACAACCTCACGTGCGAATTCATCCGAGCCAGCCGTGTATTTTCCGTTTCCATGCTTTCCACGCAGGTACCCATGACCTTTATTGGCCTCTTCGGTTTCAAATCCGGCCGGGAAGTGGATAAGTTTGCCCAAACGGGATACCGCATTGGGCAAACAGGGGCCCCCATTGTCCTTGACCATACGGTGGCCTGGATGGAGGCGAGGGTGACGGCAGAGATCGAATGCGAAACGCACGTGGTCTTTATCGGAAAGCTGGAGGATTACGGCCTTATCTCCGATGCCCCCGTGCTTACATACGAGTATTACAGCACCGTGATGAAGGGAAAATCGGCGCGCAATGCCCCGACCTATACCCCCCCGGAGGAGAAGAAAAAGGAGGTGGCAGGGCAGAAGTACGCCTGCTCCGTGTGCGGATACGTTTACGATCCCGCCTTGGGTGACCCCGAGCACGGCATTAAGCCGGGTACACCCTTTGACGAACTTCCAGATGACTGGACGTGTCCCGTCTGCGGAGCGGATAAATCACAATTTGAGCCGGCCGCCTGATAGGAGGCCGAAGTAAGACCGAGGTGAAGCTATGGAAGAAAGGTTGGGAGTTATAATCGTTCTCGTGACGGACAGGGAACGTCAGGCCAGGGAGGTAAACCAGATCCTTTGCGATTACGGAGATTTTATTTTGGGGCGCATGGGTCTCGCCCAGGCCCCCGGAAATCGGCACCTCATCGTGCTCATTTGCCATGCCGCAGAACAAAAGGTGAGGGAGCTTACGGACAAACTCTGCGCCCTCGCGGGAGTGGCGGTAAAATACATGTTCCTGTGACGGCTGGGACAGGCTAAGGGCAGAAGTTTTGATCACCTTTTGTCGCACGTTCGAAAATCCGCCGGAAGTGGTAACCGTAGATGGCGTAGGTGATATAGAGGGGAAAGACGCGGGGCTTGCGGAGGATGGACCAGAGAAATCCCTTCCAGTAATGCCACCTTTCTTTGCCTTTGATGCCCAGGATGACGATGGATTTCAACAGGGCTCGGAAATGCTCTGCCCGAAGGATGAAGACCTTTTTCTGAGGTGGGTTGTATTCGCGTAGAAACTTAAGCACCCTATGGTAGTAAACCTTTGGCGTATAGAGGGTGCGGACGACCTTCTCGTATCCTTGGATAAGGGTTTCCATTTTCATTCGGGGCAGGATGTTGGTGGAAAAATCCGTGTTGTCCCCTGTGGTCTGGCTTATGATGCGCCCTTCCCTTTTTAGCCTTTCGTACAGCTTGGTTCCGTAAGGGGCATTGAGCAGGCCCACCATGGCCGTTACAATCCCCGTGTTGTTGACGAATTCTATCAGGCGATCGAAGATGGTGGGAGGGTCATGGTCAAAACCGAGGATGAAGCCCGCCTGAACCTCCAGTCCGTGCTGCTGTATTTTTTTTATACTCTCCACGAGGTTACGGTTGATGTTGTGAATTTTGTTGCACTCCCGGAGGCTTTCCTCATGGGGTGTCTCTAAGCCCACAAAGACCGTATCAAAGCCCGCTTCTACCATTTGCTTCATCAACTCTTCGTCGTCTGCGAGGTTGATGGAGGCCTCCGTGTAGAATTTGAAGGGATGGTGCTTTTCTTCCATCCAGGTCCTAATGGCGGGTAGTACCTCTCTTTTCAGCCTCCTCTTGTTTCCGATGAAGTTATCGTCCACGAAAAATACGCCCCCGCGCCAACCTGTTTGGTAGATGCTCTCCAACTCTCCTATAATCTGCTCGGCCGTCTTCGTTCGGGGTACCCGGCCGAAGAGCACCGTGATGTCGCAAAATTCGCAGTCGAAGGGGCAGCCCCGGGAAAACTGGATGTTCATGGCGCCGTATTTTTTTATGTCTATTAAATGATGGAGGGGGATGGGGCTTTTCTCCATTTCGGCCCAACCATTTGCCTGATAGATGCGCTTCGGGGAGCCGTTTTCCAGGTCGGCAAGAAACTGAGGAAGGGTTATCTCGCCCTCATTCAAAACGAAGTGGTCTACCTCCGGGTATTCATCGTAATGGGCCGTAAAGAGGGGGCCTCCGGCAACAATGGGCCTATGCAAGGCACGGCATCTTTCGATTACTCGCCTCGCAGATTTGGCCTGGATGATCATGGCGCTTATGAACACATAGTCGGCCCAGAGGATATCTTCGTCAGTGAGGGGGGCAATGTTCATGTCGACGAGTTTCTTCTCCCAGTCTTTGGGGATAAGCGCCGCCACCGTCATGAGCCCCAGGGGTGGATAAGCCGCCTTTTTGGAAATGAATTCGAGGGCGTATTTAAAGCTCCAGAAGGTAGTCGTGTATTCCGGGTAAACGAGTAGTACTTTCATTTTGTCTCCTTATTTTTTGCATTATGTACCTTCATTCGCGCAAATGTCAAGGCGATTTGTTTTACAAGTTGCTTGACAAGCAAAAAATCTCTCTATATGGTGGGTTCCATACGAAAATTCGGGGATGGAGAATGATCATTCGCTGTTGGGGTGCCCGAGGTTCGATACCTGTTTCCGGTCCAGAATACGTTAAATACGGGGGTGATACCCCTTGTGTTGAAGTTAGAACGAGAAATAATGATATCATAATTCTCGATGCAGGCACGGGCATACGCCGTCTGGGCAATACCCTCCTGACAGAGGGGAGATACGAGTACATCATGTTTTTCACCCATGCCCACTGGGATCATCTCATAGGATTTCCTTTCTTTAAGCCTATTTATACCTCCCGGGTAAAAATAGGTATGTACGGTTGCCCCGCGGCCCAGACGGGGATAAAAGATATGCTTTCCAATGTGATGATCGCGCCCCATTTCCCCGTGGATTATAACGAGATCCATTGCCAGATTCAGTATCACGAGGCTTGTGCTGAGCAGTACATCCTCGACTCCCTGCGTGTTTCCACCATTGCCTTGAGTCATCCCAACGAGGGGGTAGGTTATAAGTTTGAAGAAGGGGAAAAGAAGTTCGTTTTTCTGACGGACAATGAGCTCTCCTATCAGCATCCGGGGGGCAGGTTGTTTGAGGACTACCGTGATTTTTGCCGCGGGGTTGATTTGCTCATTCACGATGCAGAATTTACCCCGGAAGATTACAAAGTTTCGTGGGGACATTCCACGTACAACGATGCCGTAAAGCTCGGTCTCGATGCGGGGGTGAAAAAGCTGGGTCTGTTTCATCACAACCAAGAGCGCACAGACGAGGAAATAGAGAAGATACTGGCCCAGGCAAGGGAAATGATCCGCAAGGCCGGATCATCGATGGAGTGCGTTGCCCTTTATCAGGGAATGGAGCTTAGCGTCTAATTTTCTTATTTCCCTTCTACCCAGAAAGGCCTGTTTATGTCGGAAGAAGCACCGCTTATCTCATTATTACAATTGCGTGAAAATGAAGAAGGCACGGTAAAAAACCTCCTGGGCGGGAAAAATTTCTCCAGCCGCCTGGCAGCCCTTGGTATTGCCCTCGATATGAAGGTAAAAGTGCTCCGAAATCAAGGCGGTCTCATCATAGTCCAGGCGGGAGACACACGCATCGCCCTGGGAGCAGGGGAGGCGGGCAAGATCCTCGTTCAGGTTTCCGATACCGTCCAGTGTCTGGATAGGGAGTTGGAAAAAGAGACAATACTCGTGGCCCTCGCCGGGCAGCCCAATGTGGGTAAATCCACGGTGTTTAACATTCTCACCGGGCTATCTCAGCATGTAGGTAATTGGCCGGGAAAGACGGTGGAGAAGAAGGAAGGCACTTATACCTGCAGTGAGGTGGAGATGAGGATCGTGGATTTGCCCGGTACGTACAGCCTCACTTCCTTTTCGGAAGAGGAGCGTATTGCCCGTGATTTCATCCTCCAGGAAAAACCGGACTTAATTGTCCTCATTGCCAGTGCGGCGGCCTTGGAAAGGGGGCTATATCTCCTCTCCGAGCTTCTCCTCTTAGGTCCCCCCGTGGTGGTGGCGGTAAACATGTTGGATGTGGCCGAAGCCCAGAATATCTTCGTGGATCTCGATGCCTTGCAAAATGCCCTGGGGATACCCGTGGTGGGGATGGTGGCGACCAAGAATCGGGGTATCAACGAACTCGTCTCTCAGGTCATAGCCACGGCCAAAAGAGAGGTTCCCTACCTGCCCCGTCATCCGCGGGTGGCAGCCGATCACAGGCATGTATTTCAAGAACTATACTCCTTGCTCGAAGATTATCTGGAAGGGCCATCGAATGATGCGGGGTACCGAAGATTCCTGACGGTCAAACTCATGGAAGGGGATGGAGAAGTGTTGCACCTGGTGGAGAGGCATTTACCCCCCGAAGTGTGGGAGAAAGTAAGGGCGATACTCATTGCCCACGAGGACTCCCTCCATGCGGTGGTAGGCGGGAGATACGAGTGGATTGCCAATATAACCCGGGCTTCCGTCTCCCGCCATAAGATGGGACAGGTCCTGCTTACGGACCGGATTGACCAGTTTTTGACCCGACCTGTTTTCGGCATTCCTGCCCTGGTAGGGGTTTTCGCCCTGGTATTCGGCCTCACCTTTGGTTTGGGTTCTTCCCTCCAAAAAGGGATGGCATCTTTGATGAGCCTTTTAGGGCAGGGGGTTTACGAATTATTGGGTGCCTCGCCCGCGTGGATGAAAGGGCTTCTCGTTGATGGGATCATAGGCGGAGTCGGGGTGGTGCTTACCTTTATTCCCATCCTGTTCGTCTTTTTCGTGGTCCTCGCCTTTTTAGAAGACGTAGGTTACATGGCCCGCGTGGCCTTTGTGATGGACCGCTTTATGCACTTAATTGGTCTCCACGGCAAGAGTGTCCTCCCCCTCTGCTTGGGTTTTGGTTGCAATGTGCCAGCCGTCATGGGGACGAGGATCATAGAATCGGGCAAAGAGCGCCTCATGACAATTTTTCTCGCCCCCTTCGTGCCTTGCTCAGCAAGGATCACGGTGCTTACTTTTTTAACGGCCGCCGTCTTCCCCTCCCACGCCTTTTGGGTGGCAACCGGTTTGTTTGCCCTCAACATGTTGATTTTGGGTGTGACGGGCATGGTGGCGAAGCGATTCATCCTGCGCGAAGAGGCCACCCCTTTCATCATGGAATTGCCCCTCTATCACAAGCCGGACTTAAAGACGATCGGGGTTAACGTTTGGACAAGGCTTCTGTCTTTCTTAAAAAAGGCAGGCTCCGTCATCCTGATCGTTTCTGCTATCGTCTGGATGCTTTCCTACTTCCCCGCCGGCAAGGTGGAAGAAAGCTATCTTGCCATGTTTGGGCGTTTCATCGCGCCCTTAGGTACGCCCCTGGGACTCGATTGGCGCATGATGGCGGCGTTAATTACGAGTATTGTGGCCAAGGAAAATGCCGTTGCCACCCTCTCCGTGCTCTACAATGTAGGTCAGGAAGGCCTTATTCGGACCCTCCCGACCTTTATGTCGCCTGCCTCCGCCCTTGCGTTTCTTGCCGTCCTTCTTCTCTTCGTGCCGTGTGCGGCAACCGTGGCGGTAATGAAGCAGGAATTCAAGGATAACAAATGGTTTATAGGTTCTCTTTTATTTATGCTCCTTACATCCTTTGCCTGCGGCGTTCTCATCTATAACGTAAGCCGCGTCCTGGGTTTGCCGTAATCCTTTTCATTCTCCTTTGAAGACGGGCTCTCTCTTTTCGAGGAAGGCGGTAAATCCCTCGATGGCGTCCTTGGATTTGGCCACCATAAAGCTACCTTCCAGCTCTACTTTGGTCCCTTCTTCCAATCCTTTCTCTATGCCGGCGTTGACGGCATTAAGCACTGCCCTTACAGCAAGAGGGGGACGCTTGGCCAGAAATTCGGCCATTTCCATGACATCCTTCATCAATTCTCCCACTTTCGAGACCCGGTCCACCAGTCCAATTTCGAGGGCTTCTTTCGCGCTCAGACGCTTGCTGAAAAGGATTAGCTCCAGGGCCTTGGATTTCCCCAATATTCTCGGCATGCGCTGCGTACCACCCCAGCCGGGAATGATGCCCAGATTGAGCTCCGTGAGGCCGATTTGCGCATTTTCTTGCATGACGCGGAAGGTAGAGGCCATGGCGAGCTCACACCCACCCCCGAAGGCATAGCCGTTGATGGCGGCGATGACGGGTTTCGGGAAATGGTCTATCCTCGTCCATAACTGCTGCCCCTTCGGGGCTGTCTGGTCGGCCTTACCTGCATCTTTGACATCAAAACCGGCTGAGAAGCCTTTCTCGCCCGCCCCGGTAATGATGAGGACCCTTACTTCCTTGTCCGATTCCGCATCGTCGAGCACTTTCTCGATGTCGAGCAACGTGGCGAGATTGATGGAATTGGCGGGTGGACGGTTCAGGGTCATTTTGGCAATATGTCCCTGCTTTTCATAGAGGACGTTTTCAAGCTCCATAACTGCAAATACCTCCTTTCTTTAATCTGACGTATTGAACTTTGCATAGTTGCAAGAAAATGTCAAAATATTCGTTGTGATAAGGAAAATCCAAAGGGTTCATCGGTGATTAGTAGCTTAGGCCATTGCAAAGTTTCTCAAGGTCTTATAAGGCAAAATCTAAGTAACGAGTAAAAGAGGCGGGTCGTGACCTTAACGATTCAGGAAATATCGAGAAAATTGCTTCATCTGATGGCCCTCCTGATGCCCGCCTGTATCCTCTACCTACCCCGGGAGGCACCCTTCATCCTGGGCCTAATATTTTTTGCCATGATCTCCGTAGAGTTGATTAGATTCCGTTTTCCTTTTGCCCAGGGACTCTTCGAACGCACCTTCGTAGCCATGCTGCGCAAGGAGGAATTTAGGACCTTGACGGGGGCGACGTGGATAATTCTCTCGGCCTTTCTCTGTGCCCTTCTTTTTTCCAGGCGACCCCATATACCGTTTATGGCCCTTTCCATGTTCATCTTGGGTGACTCCGCGGCGGCCATCGTGGGTCAAAGCGTGGGTCGGGTAAGAATAGGGAAAAAGACCCTTGAGGGATCTCTTGCCTGCTTCGGCACCTGCCTATTTCTCTGCTACGTGGTGTTTCCCTTCCTCCCCGGGGTAGACACAAAAATACTCCGTTTCGGCGTCATCTGGGTAAGCTCTCTCGTTGTTACTCTGGGTGAATTGATCCCCATCCGGATAAAAGGTTACCGCCTTAACGACAACCTTTCCGTACCCCTGATGGCTTCGTTTGCCATCTTTTTATTGGAATAAAAAATGAAACAAATCGAGGGTTGGTAATATGTGGACTTGGGAGGCAAACACCATCTTAATTATAGCGCTTTTTTGGCTCTTATGTGCCAGTGTTAGCGCCTTTCTCGCATCTAACCGGGGCAAGAACAGCCTGCTCTGGTTTGCTTTGGGTTTGCTTTTGGGTCCTTTTGCCTTTATCGGCGCTGTTTGGCCCAAAGGCAAAGGAAACGGTTGATCAATCCCCGTTATCGACAAAGATTTCTACAATTTGGAATTCCCTTATGCCCCCCGGGGTTTGTACCTGGATTTCGTCTCCCACCTTGTGGCCTATGAGGGCCTTCCCTATGGGAGAGGTCACGGATATCATGTTGTTTCCAATATCCGATTCGAGGGGGCCCACGAGTTTGTAAGTAATGTCCTGCCCTGTGTTGAGGTCCGTAATGACCACCGAAGCGCCGAAGACGACATGGTCTGTTTTTATATTGGTTACCTCGATAATGTCTGACGAGGCCAGCTTACTTTCCAATTCTTGAATACGGCTCTGCAAAAAGGTTTGCCTTTCCTTGGCCGCTGTGTATTCGGCATTTTCCGATAGGTCTCCGTGGGCCCTCGCGGCCTCAATATCCCGAATGTTCTCCGGGACGGCAACGGATTTCAAGTGATCGAGCTCCCTCTTAATCTTGAGGAAACCCGCTTTGGTAATAGGAATCTTTGTCATTTCAAAACCACTTCCTTTTGTCTGGAAATTGGTGTTAGGCTATTAAATAACCGAGTACCTGTCAAGAATTAAAAATTTTTTCTTGACAAATTGAAGGCCCATCTTCTATAGGGTTTCTTAGCATGGAGATTTAGAAGATGGAAAATCCAGCGGTCATAGAAAGCTTGGGATTGTTGCTTGGCGTAGTCGTAGTAGTACGTACGGGGACCGCTGCTCCGTGCTCCTCATGAGTTAGCAGCCAGAGCCGCGGGCCCCTGAAACCCGCGGCTTTTCATTTTCAAAAATGATAAGCCGCAGTCGGAATGAGACTTGCGGCTTTTTAATTTTCAAGGGAGGTAAGTAAATGAAACTAAAGGGTGCACAGATACTGATTCAGGCCTTAAAACAGGAGGGAGTGAAGGTCATATTCGGCTATCCCGGGGGGGCGGTAATTGATATCTACGACGAGCTCTATCGGGAGAACATAAAACACGTCCTCGTAAGGCACGAACAGGGTGCCGTCCATGCCGCCGATGGGTATGCCCGGGTGACAGGAAAGGTGGGATGTGTCCTTGTAACCTCCGGGCCCGGGGCTGCCAATACGGTAACAGGCATTGCCACGGCCTATATGGATTCCATCCCCCTCGTCGTCTTCACCGGACAGGTACCTACGGCCCTCATCGGTACCGATGCCTTCCAGGAAGTGGATATCGTGGGTATTACTCGCCCGTGCACGAAACACAACTTTCTCGTGAAACGGGTGGAAGACTTGGGAAAGACGATCCATGAGGCTTTTTACATTGCCCGGACGGGGAGACCAGGGCCCGTGCTGGTGGATTTGCCCAAGGATGTGATGCAAGCAACAGGCGACTACGAGCCCGTTTCCTTTCAAGATCATACCCCGAAGGATGTGCCCGTGCCCTCTCAAATATTTTATCTAAAAGACCTCATCGCCCAGTCTAAGCGGCCGGTACTTTTGACGGGAGGCGGTGTGATTTTAGGACGGGCGTCGGAGGAGTTGAGAAAACTGGCCCGGCGCACCTTGATTCCCGTAACCTCGACCCTCATGGGCATCGGTGCCTTCCCTGGCTCGGATCCCCTCTGGTTGGGGATGCCCGGTATGCACGGTACTTACTATGCGAATATGGCCATCAGCCACTGCGATCTCCTCATTGCCGTTGGGTGCCGATTTGACGATCGTGTCACGGGCAAGGTGGACCACTTTGCCCCGGAAGCCAAGATCGTCCATATCGATATCGATCCTTCCTCCATAAATAAAAACGTGATTGCCCACGTACCCATCGTGGGTGATTGCCGAACGATCCTGAAGGCGATAAACGATCGGCTTGAGGGCGATAACTTCACTGTCAGCGAAACGAATAGACGGGAATGGTTCGAACAGATTGCAGCCTGGAAAAAGGAGAACCCCCTTTCTTACTGCCAAAGCGAGGAGGTGATAAAACCCCAGTTCGTGGTGGAAAAACTTTACGAACTCACCCAGGGGAAGGCCATCATCACTACGGAGGTCGGACAGAATCAGATGTGGGCGGCCCAGTTTTACCTGTTTGACGAACCGAACACATTAATCACCTCCGGTGGACTTGGTACGATGGGATATGGATTTCCGGCCGCTATCGGTGCGCAAACAGCCTTTCCCGATCGGTTGGTGATCGATATAGCCGGGGATGGGAGTATTCAGATGAACATTCAGGAGATGGCCACGGCCATACAGGAAATGCTACCCGTAAAGATAGTGCTTCTCAACAACGGTTATCTGGGCATGGTGAGGCAGTGGCAACAGTTATTCTATGACAGGCGCTATTCCCAGACGGACATGACCTATCAGCCTGATTTCGTCAGATTGGCCGAAGCTTACGGATTCCTGGGGCTCAGGGCGGTAAAGCCGGAAGAAGTGGAATCGGTTTTGAAGAAGGGTTTATCTCACCCGGGACCGGTGCTCATGGATTTCCACGTGGCCCGCGAGGAGTGTGTTTACCCCATGGTGCGACCCGGTGCCCCCATCCACGAAATGACATTGGGTGGGCGTGAAATGACCAATTAGCCTTTAAGGAGGTAGGAAAATAATGGAAAAGAAAGAATATACCCTATCGCTTCTCGTGAACAACAAACCCGATGTTCTCGCCCGGGTGGCAGGCGTCTTGGGTGGACGGGGTTACAACATCGAGACCCTCTGTGTGGATGCGACCTTGGATCCCCGGTACTCGAAGATTGTCTTGACCACCATCCAGGACAAGAGCACGATCAATAAAATAGAAAAACAGCTCATCAAGCTACACGACGTGCATAAGGTGACGGATATTACGGAGACGGGTGCCGTTTCCCGGGAGCTTTTGCTTGTTCGTATGAGGTTGACGGAGCACAACAAGGCTGATATAGCCCTCATTATCAATTCCTATAACGGGCGCGTTGTAACCATGAACGGTGATCACTGCGTTATAGAGATAACGGGTGAGAAGGCATTTTTAGAGAGGGCAATCGAGAGTTTGAAGCCCCTGGGAATAGAGGATTCGGCCAGAACGGGCATTGTGGCCCTGGAGAGATATTAATTTTTTTTAAGGAGGAAAGGAATCATGGCAAAACTGAACATAGGAGGGATCGTAGAGGAGGTCATCACGGCCGACGAATTTACCCTGGATAAGGCAAGAGAAGTGCTTAAGGACGAGATTGTGGCCGTAGTCGGCTACGGTGTTCAGGGGAGAGGGCAGGCACTGAACATGAAGGATAACAGGATTCGCGTGATCGTAGGGGAAGGTGATTACAATTGGAAAAAGGCGATGGAAGAAGGATTCGTGCCCGGTGAAACCCTTTTTCCTCCCATCGAGGCCGCACGTCGAGGCACCATCGTCATGTATCTTCTTAATGACGCCATGCAAAAGGAATACTGGCCAGAGCTCAAACCCACCCTTACGGCCGGGAAAGCCCTCTACTTCTCCCACGGCTTTTCCATCGTCTACAAGGACCAAACGGGGGTCATACCGCCCCCCGATATCGACGTGATCATGGTGGCTCCTAAGGGAGCGGGAAGGACGGTGAGGGATAACTTCCTGGCGGGCAGCGGAATCAATTCCAGCTATGCCGTATATCAGGATGCGACGGGACGCGCTTTGGAGAGGACGCTTGCTGTCGGTATTGCCATTGGATCGGGGTATCTCTTCCCTACCACCTTTGAGAAGGAAGTTTACAGCGACCTCACGGGTGAGAGGGGGGTATTGATGGGGTGTCTTGCCGGAGTGATGGAGGCTCAGTACAACGAGCTTAGGCGTCGGGGGCACAGCCCCAGTGAGGCCTTTAATGAAACGGTGGAGGAGTTGACCCAGAGCCTCATGCCCCTGGTGGCGGAAAACGGCATGGATTGGATGTTCGCCAATTGTAGTACCACGGCTCAAAGGGGTGCCCTCGACTGGCGTCACCGTTTCCGTGCGGCGGTGGAGCCTGTCTTTAGGGAGCTTTACGATAGCGTAGCTTCCGGCAAGGAGACGGAAATCGTCCTCAAAGCGGGCAGCGCTCCCAACTACCGCGATGTGCTGAAGAAAGAATTGGAAGAGATGCGCATGAGTGAAATGTGGCAGGCAGGCGCGGTCTTGAGGGCGTTGAGACCCGAAAGAAGGGCAAAGAAGCAGTAAGTAAAATAGGGCAAATTTACCAGGCCCCGCCCTTGAAAGGCGGGGCTCTTACTATTTCGAGGGAGGGAGGTATTTCCTATGCGCAGCGATTTGATGAAGCAGGGGTTGGAGCGGGCACCCCATCGCTCCCTGTTCAAGGCGATGGGCTATACGGATGAAGAATTGGAAAGGCCCATTATTGGCGTGGTTAATTCGGCCAACGAAATAATCCCCGGTCACATTCATCTCAACACCATTGCGGCCGAGGTGAAGGCGGGTATCAGGATGGCAGGGGGCACGCCGGTGGAGTTCTCTGTGATCGGTATCTGTGACGGTATTGCCATGGGGCATACGGGCATGAAGTATTCTCTGGCGAGCCGTGAACTCATTGCCGATTCCATCGAATCCATGGTCATGGCCCACCCCTTTGATGCCCTCGTCATGATTCCCAACTGTGACAAGATCATCCCCGGCATGCTCATGGCGGCCATGAGGTTGAACATCCCCACCGTATTTGTGAGCGGTGGCCCCATGCTGGCTGGCAAGTATGAAGGGGAAACGATCGACCTCATTTCCGTCTTCGAAGGGGTAGGGGCGGTTAAGGCGGGCAAGATGAGCGAGAAGAAACTGAAGATGATCGAAGATTACGCTTGCCCCGGTTGCGGTTCCTGCTCCGGGATGTACACGGCCAATTCCATGAATTGCATGACGGAAGCCTTGGGTTTAGGACTACCCGGCAACGGGACGGTTCTCGCCGTTTCTGCCGCTCGGAGGCGGATGGCAAAGAAGGCGGGTATGCAGGTCATGACCGTGCTCAAGAAAAACCTCAAGCCCAGGGATATCGCTACCCTGCAAGCATTCAAAAATGCCATCGCTGTTGATATGGCTCTCGGTTGCTCGACCAATACCGTTCTTCATCTGCCGGCCATTGCCCATGAGGCGGGCATCAAGCTGGACCTTGACCTCTTCAATGAAATCAGCGCCCAGGTGCCCAACCTGTGCAAATTGAGCCCAGCGGGGAAGCATCACATAGAGGACCTCGATGCAGCCGGGGGAATTCAGGCGGTCATGAAGCGCATTTCCACCCTGGGGGTCCTCGATTTGAAAGCCATGACGGTGACCGGGAAAACGGTAGGGGAGAATATAAAAACGGCCAGGGTCCTGGATGATAACGTGATCAGACCCCTTAATGACCCTTACGGGCAGGAAGGGGGATTGGCCATCCTTCGCGGAAATCTGGCCCCCGATGGGGCGGTTGTAAAACAATCGGCCGTTGCGAAGAATATGTTGGTAAATGAAGGACCGGCCCGGGTGTTCGACTCCGAGGAGGAGGCCATCGAGGCCATTTTAGGGGGCAAGATAAAACCGGGGGATGTGGTGGTCATCCGATACGAGGGGCCTAAAGGTGGGCCCGGGATGAGGGAGATGCTTTCCCCTACCTCTGCCCTCGCCGGTATGGGATTGGATACGAGTGTGGCTCTTCTGACCGATGGGAGATTCAGTGGGGGTAGCCGGGGGGCCGCCATCGGTCACATCTCGCCGGAGGCGGCAGAAGGTGGACCCATTGCCCTGGTGAAAGAGGGGGATATAATCGCCATCGATATCCCTAAGAAGCGGATTACCCTGAAGGTATCGGCGGAGGAACTGAAAAAGCGTAAGAAAGAATTAAAACCCTGGACGCCCAAGATTACTACGGGCTACCTCGCCCGGTATGCCCAGCTCGTGACTTCGGCCAGCACGGGGGCCGTCTTCAAGGATTAATTTTGTTTACGGGGTGGAATGAGGAGTTCCACCCCCATCATTTTTACCCTCTCCCGGTCTATCCGGCCGTCTAAAGTTTTAGGCAAGGCGTCAATAAAGAGCACCCTTTGGGGTCTTTTGTAGCGGGCTATGCGACTGGCGACGTGCTCTATGAGCTTGCTTTCTTCCACTTGCCTTCCTTCTTTCAGGACACAGAGGGCGACAACTGCCTCGCCCCACTTTTCGTCCGGCACCCCGATGACACAGGCCTCTTTTACCGCCTCGTGGGAGAGAAGAACGGCCTCCACTTCCCGGGGGTAGACGTTTTCTCCCCCCGTCTTGATGAGGTCTTTATCGGGCTTTCGCCCCCGGTAAAAGAGGGTGCCATCTTGTCCCATTTCACCCAAGTCTCCCGTATGGTGCCAGCCCCCGCGGAAGGTATAGGCCGAATCCCCCTTGAGACGCCAGTAGCCCTGGAAAACGGAAGGGGATCGCACGCATATCTCCCCCCTTTCGCCGGGGGAAAGGGGGCGATCTTCTTCGTCTCGAATGGAGATTTCTGTAAGCAGGGCAGGCTTTCCTATGGAGCCCCCTGCTTGGGTATAAACACCCCCGGAGATGGGCATGCATTCCGTTTGGCCGTAAATGTGGTAGAAAAGGGCTTGCGGGTGGGCGGAAAGAAACCGTTCGATATTCTCCGGACTGTCCACCCCGCCCGCCAGGCGGAGGGAGGGGAGATGGCATCCCTGTCTTTCTGCTGCCTCGAGAATGGCGGAGAGCATGGGGGGAAACGTGATGAAGAAAGTTAACTGTTCTTTTTCGATCATCTTCGGTACCGCTTCGGCGTCGAAGCGCCGGACGAGCATTGTGCTTCCGCCCACGAGGGTGGTAGCAAGGCTAAAGGCGATCCCACCAATGTGGAAAAGGGGAAGCAGGCACAGATGACGGTCTTTTTCCGTAAGCGTAAGCAGATGAGCGATTTGCACGGCCGTGGAAATGAGGTTTTCCTGAGTCAGGACGGCCCCCCGGGGTTTTCCTCCCACCGCGGCCGTGTGGATGATGAGGCAGGGGGTGCCAGCAGGTGGAGGCGAGCTTGGGTCTGGGGGGAAGACTTGCGTAGAATACATCTCCTCGGTCCGGCGGACGGAGAGGCCCCTTATGGCTTTGGCTACCCTCTTTGCCTCATCGAAGTAGTGGGCCGAAGCGCAGAGCAAAGAAGGTCGCGTATCTTTCAGCAGATGGGCCTTCTCTCCCTCGCTTAAGCGCGTATTCAATGGCACCACCACAGCGCCTAACTGGGAGGCGGCAAAAAGGCCAAAAAGGATATCTAAGCCATCATCGGTTAGGAGGGCGATGCGATCGCCTGACTTAATCCCCTCCAGGGATAAGGTATGGGCCAGGGCGGAGGAGCGCGGCAACAGATTCCCGTAAGAGTATCTCTTTTCTTCCGCGATCAGGGCCTCTGCATTCCCGTAGAGGTAGGCGTTTCTCTTAAGAAGTGAGCAGAGGTTAAACGAAATCGCCATCATGCCCCCTTTTTCCCCTGGTCGGCCACGGCCTGGATGGCCGCCTTCAGCCTGTTTTCGTCGGCGAGATAGTAATGCCTGATGGGGGTGAGGTCATCGTTCAATTCGTAAACGAGGGGAATACCCGTGGGGATATTTAGCTCCACGATCTCTTCATCGGATATACCATCTATGTACTTGACCAGGGCCCGGAGGCTGTTGCCGTGGGCGACGATGATTACGCGCTTACCCGATCTAACCACCGGGGCAATGGCCTCATGCCAGCAGGGCATGAAACGGGCAATGGTATCTTTCAGGGATTCCGTAAGGGGGAGGTCCTTTTCCGAGAGGCCTCGATATTTTAATTCGTGGCCGGGATAACGGGCATCTTCTTTGGAGAGGGCAGGTGGTCGTATGTCGAATCCCCGGCGCCACAGCTTTACCTGATCTTCTCCGTATTTTGCGGCCATTTCCGCCTTGTTCAACCCCTGGAGGGCACCGTAATGCCTTTCGTTTAAGCGCCAATCTTTGACCACCGGAATCCATTCCAGGTCCATCTCTTCCAGGATGATGTTCAACGTTCTGATGGCCCGCTTCAAGACCGAAGTAAAGGCAAGGTCGAAGATGTAACCTTCTTTTTTCAAAATGCGCCCCGCCTCCCTGGCCTCGGCGATGCCCTTTTCGGACAGATCCACATCGGTCCAGCCGGTAAAACGGTTCTCCTTGTTCCATGTGCTTTCCCCATGTCTTACCAGAACGAGTTTCTTCATCGTTTTCACCCCATCTGTTGGTTCACGAAAGGGATATAACGCTTGGGAGGGCCGGTCAAGGGCAAATTTGGTGTATTGACATTTTTCTCGTAGTAATTCATGCTGATAAAAAAATAAGGGTGATGAGGTTCGCCCGAACCGCCCGCCTTTCGCATGCCGGGCTGATAACCTCTACTTCGTTGAAGGAGGTTTTTAGCCGATGGAATCGGAGGCGCGGTCAATGTTTCATCCCTCACCGGGAGAAATCCACTATATCTGGTGGTATATCCAAGGTAGCATCATGAACCCCGAGGTACGAAGGACCCTGCGTCGTGCCTGGGGTATGTGCGAGAGGCATGCCTGGCTTGCCCTTTCGATCGAAGCGTCTCTTCGGCACTCCTTCCTCATGGGACCGGCCATTGTCTATGCAGAACTGATGGAGAAAGCAGCCCAGATTATGATGGAGCAAGGCCCTTTGAGTGGCTTGAGGCGTATGACAATCCTTCGTGCCCGCGGCATGTGTCTCATGTGTGAGATGGGATTGGGACCCCATTCGCGGGGGTTTGCCTCGCCGGAGGTGGTCGATCGGGCGAAGGATGTAAGGGAACTAAAGAAATTCGCCGAGATGACCCGCCCCTTCTGGGAGGAGACGGTGTGCGGTGTATGCGAAGGAACCCATAGGAAGGCAAGGTGCCGACCACATTTGGTGGAAGATCTCACCAAGGGGAGAAAGGTTGATTTGAGCGTGCAGAGGGCTCTCGTAAAGTCGATTAGCGATCGCCTCAACGTTTATTCCCACGCCTTTGTTTGGGAACACCGGGGTACCGATACGGTGGCAGACCGGGCGGCCCTGGTCAGTGCCGTGGGGTGGTGTAGCGGCTGGCGACCTCTTATCCGGCTTGTTTACGAGAGCAAGGATGAGAGGAGCTGAAAAGAGGCAAGGGCGAGATAGGTGTTCTCCAGGGTGGCAATGCCCGTATGGGTGGTTCGGGCGTAGCCCCCATTTATCCGGCGACAGGCAAGAAGAAAGTCTCGGATGACCTTAGGGTAGGTGGGTGGTGCCGAAAGGAGGCCCGATAGCTCCAAACCGGCATGAATATGCTCTAAATAGGAGAATTGGTTCCCCGGTAGGTTAACAAAACCGTGCCCCTCATCTTCACAATGGCGTAAGAAGCGGTATATCTTTTGTAAGTCGACTAGTGCGCCCAGGTATTGGAGGATAAAGACGGCATCCCTCGTTTCCATGAGGGTGGATCTTGCGTGTCCAAAGCCACCATCTCCCCTTTGATGTGAGGTCACGAACGATAGAAGGTCCCTCTTTTTCTCTGGTGGAAGATTGACCTCGAGCCACCGATGGAGTTTTGTCAGGTGGTAGAGTTGTGCGAAGATGGAAGCACTGCCAGGTGGCAAAAGGGAGATATCGTATGTCCGGGTGTGGGCTATGAGGTAATCCCGGGGATCGAAGAGGGGAGGTGCATTTAATAGGCGAAGCCCCCCGATGGCAAAAAAGGCCTGGAAGATACTCTCATATGACCCGTCCCTTTTTTGCCTTGACCGGAGGAAAGCGAGGGTATCTTCATCAGGAGATAAGCTACCAACCAGGTTAAGTGAGGCCAGGGCGAAGTAAGTGTCGGCCAAATTGGGCTCCTCCAGCCTATAGAAGCAATAGCCACCGGCCTGGCAACGCCTCATCTTTAGGTAATTGATCGTAGATGGTAGGTCCAGGATCCCAAAAGAAACGGAGGGCTTCATAACAATAGTTAAGCTTTGCTTATGGCGTCCAGGGCTTCTTCCAGTTTGCTCATCATCCCGGCAATTTCTTCCGATTGCCCTTGGGTTTGGGAGAGGAGGGATTCGATGGTCTGGATCTCCTCCCTAATGTAACGGGAAGCTTGCTTTCGCATGTCTTCTATGGTCCGGTTGATGCTCATCTCCCATTGCGCTCCCAGTCGGGAGAAGTTTACGAATACCTCTCGGTAGACGAGCCGCAAGAAGTGGCGCTCGAAAAGGGGGCGGAAGATGAACATGGGGATGATAAACCACAGAAGATCGAAGTGGAACTCGAAGACGTGCCCTACTCGGATATCGGGGCGGGCGGGTTCAATGACCTCAATTTTCCACTCCGGAGGGGTCATTTTCACCCCCAGGACGCGTTCCATATTCATGCCGATCATGGTCCTGAAGGTCTCGAGATAACGTTCGAGGGCTGCCTGAGCCTTGATCAGGGTACCGAAGAAGTGCTTTCTTTCCCGAAATGAGATGGCATCTATCTCCGAAAACAGGTTCTGTTCCATCCATTCTTCATACTTGCGCGTAAGCTGCCAGAGATTGCCCCGCCAGGTGGACATGTCCCTTTTTAGATCTTCCCTTAATTTTTCCGCCATGGGGGCTCGGAAGGCCTCGAGGTGTTTTTCTATGTGCGTTCTCGTATGGATGGCCTGGGCCCGCGTGAGGACAATGAGTTCTTCCTCAATCTGGGCGAGGTTGGATTTTTCCCCCAAGATCTGGGCCCGCAAGTTTTCCCTATCCGAGTCTACCTGACGGGACGTCCGTAAGGCAACCTCGAGATAATCACGGGTGGCATGGGCCAGGGATTTTATCTTGTGTTTTACAATGCTCCGAAATTCACGGTCTCTATTTGTCGTAAGGGGGAGGAGGAGTTCCATATCCAGGCGGTGCTTGAATTTTTCCATGCCTTCCCGGTTGGAATAAAGAAAGATGGGGAATTCCCGATTTAGCTCTCGATTTAAGGTTTCCTGAAAGAATTTGATGATTTCCTGCCTCTGCTCCGGCGTTATGAGATCCACTTTAGTAATCATGAGGACGATGCGAGGGGTATAGCGGAGGAGTTCCCTGATCAACTGCACATCATTTTCCGCCAAGGGGCGCTCGGCACTAACGGCGAGGATAGCCGCCCCTACTTCAGGGAGCCACTGTTCGGAGGTTTCCATGTGGTATTTGAAAACACTCCCCAGCCCCGGCGTATCTACGAAACGCAATCCTTCGTAGTCATCGAGGGAAGGAAGTTCAATGTCCACGACGGCTACATCTTTCTTGTTGGCGGGGTTCTTCGCCTCTGATGTGAACTCCTCAAGGCGCTCTAAGGGAATTTCTTCTTGGGTGCCGTCGAAGTGGGTGACGATAGCCTTTTCCCTTTCTCCGTATTTAAGCCTGGTTATGACCGTAGTAACGGGAATAACGCCGACGGGAAGGAGCCTCCGCCCGATGAGGCTATTGATAAACGAGCTCTTACCTGCCTTGAATTGTCCCAATATGGCCACGTCAATGAGGGGCGATTGCCCCACCAGACGGTCGGCCACTTGAAGTTCTCTTTTAAGAGACACCAAATTAAGGCGCTCCGTGGCCTGATGGACGATTCTCAACACACAATCGGCCGGGGTAAGGTTATCTGTTGGCATATCCAAGCTCCTTGCAAAAAAAAACTCCTGCCGATTTTATTGCAGGAGTCATCAGCCCTCGCGGGCAATTCTTTGCGGTGAACTCCATCACCTATGTCATTACTTATAAATCACATGACTTTGATTTTGTCAAGTCAAAAAAAGAGACCGGGGCAAGGTATGGAACCCCCTTTTGTTAGCAGGGTCTTTTAATGCCCTCCAGAAATTTGCGCGGGCCTTAAATATTGACCCCCAACGGGCGACATGGTAGCTTTTAAACATGTGTGGACGATTTGTGCTCCTTTCTAACCTCTCTCGCATTGAAGACCATTTCGGCCTACGTGATATACCTGCCTCTTTCAGCCGAGGGAATAACGTCTCCCCCGGCGAAAAAATCCTGGCCGTGCGTTGCCACGAAGGGAGGCGTGAAGCCGCGGTTTTCCGGTGGGGATTCGTGCCTTCCTGGATGAAGGAGATGCCGAAGGGAGGGGGATTTATAAATGCCAGGGCCGAGTCTATTGCGTTCAAGGCGACCTTTCGGGAGGCCTTTCGTAAGAGGCGATGCCTTATCGTGGCGGACGGTTTTTACGAATGGCAGAAGTTAGCAAACGGTAGCAGGAAACCCTGGTTCTTTTACCTTCCATCTCGGGTTCCTTTCGCCTTGGCCGGGCTCTTTGAAACTTGGGTTTCCCCCAGAGGTGAAGCTGTAAGTACTTGCGCTATCATCACCACCCAGGCAAACGAGCTTATTTCCCCCATCCACGAGCGCATGCCGGTCATAATTGCGCCCCAATATTACGATTTTTGGTTAGGATTGGAAAGCGGCGATTGGGAAGGGTTAGCTGACCTTCTTTGCCCCTATCCCGCAACAGAAATGATGAGCCGGGCTGAGTTTCCCGTTTTGCGCATTCTTTAAAGTTTGTTCAAAATATCCTTTTCATCTGGGGCTTGGTCATCCAGGATAGGTTCTTCCATGAGATGGACGGGGAGAAAGCATTTATTGGCCACCAGCGTAGGAACGATGGCGCTTAGGATAACTACGGCCACCAGCAATGAATATTGGGCCTTCGTGACGATATTTTTTTGTAGCCCGAAGAGGGCAGAAATGGTTCCGAAGGTGAGTCCCGTACTCATGAGGAGCGTATAGTACCACTTTTCTTTTCCGTTATCTCGGAATTGTTTTATGGCAGGGTAAAGGCCAAAAATCTTGAAGGAAAGCTTTCCTGCCAACAGAAGGGTAAAAGATACAACGCCAGAAATCACCGCAGGAAGATAAACGAGGGCACCGGCTCTAAGAAAGTAGAGCGGAGTGAGAAATCCAATAGTCAGGGTCCTTAATCGGCGTACGAAATGGCCGTCTGACTCCATTATGCTGCTTAAGGTCATACCCATAATGTAGGCGGGTAGCACCGGTTCACTTCCCGACCAGTAAGCAAGCGTGCCCAAGCTGAGAAGGCAGAATATTACCCACTTGGCCCGGATTGCAGCGTTACGATAGGCGAAGTGGTGGATGATAAGCTTCGTGATAGTGGGAAGGAAGAAAATCACTGCTCCGGTGACGATGATGAAGATAAGTGTTTTGATGGTGAAAGGCACAAAAATGAGCCCCAGAGCAATTACGGTGCCCAGGTCGTTGATGAAGCATGCCCCTAAGATCCCTTTGCCGAATTCCGTTTTGTTGAAACCGTATTCTAACATAACGGTGTATACGACGGCCATAGAAGTCGTAGAGAGGGCGATGCCGCCAAGAAGACTGGCCCTTATGTCCCAACCCAATAAGTAATAAGCTATAAGGAAGCATCCCGCAAATGGTGCTGCGAAGCCAATAAATCCGACGACGGTTACTTCCTTGGCTTTTTCTTTCATCATATCGAAATTGAGTTCGGCACCAGCGAGGAAGGTAAGGAGAATGGCACCCATTCCGGTACAAAAGGTCATCCATTGGTCATTTAATGCCAGTTGATCAAAGAATCCCAACTTAACGGCAAAGAAGCTTATAGATACCCCCACGATGATTTCCGTAAGGGACACGGATATTCTAAGGCGATTAGCTATGATAGTGGAAATTACAGCGGCCAAGAACCAAAAAGATGCTACTGTATATACATTAGCCATGCGATGACTCCTTTTTGTGCTTAATGATAAGGAGTCATCAGCCAAAAGGCGGTTTAAGAGGTGAACTCCATCACCTTGTCAAAAGTTATTCTTTTCGTACCAGTTGCGCTTTTAACTGTCAAAGGGAATTTGGAGTAATCATACCTTCAGGTGCAAGAGGGGAAGCCCCAGGTGCTTGCGTTTTGTCTCCCCGTTGAGGGTCATCGCCTCACGGCAGGTGGGCTTCCCCCTTTTCCCCTTCCCCTTTTCCTCGATGGGATGGGAAGAAGCAAGATGTATGGTATGCTTACCGTATTTGCCGTTGATGAAGTCAATGGCGTGGTAAAGAAGGCGCATCCTCTCCGCCCGGAGGGGGTCTTCGAAAAGGGAGTACTGGGTTTGGTCGTCCGGCTTGAGGTGGGTAAGTACCACGCCCGTGGCCCGGTAGAAGAAATCGGGTCGGTAAAGGTGATGAAACTGCTCCCTGAGAAGAGGAGATATCTCTGGGGGATAGCTGGAAGGGCGGCTGAGTTTGGTCTCTGCAGCCTGGATCTCGAAGTTCTGCTGCTTGAGGTAGGAGATGAGACCCCCTGCCATTAGGTTGTACCGGCGGGCCTTTATACAGGCAGATTCGAGGTTCCTGAGGAGGTGGGCGAAGAGGTACTCGGCGTCGTTCGTAGGCGGGGCGAAGGTCTTGGTTTTGCTGATGGAGGCGTAAGATTCCTTTTCGCCGTCAATTACGGGGAGTACCGCCTCCCCCCGGAGCTCCCGCCAGATTTCCACCCCCGGCTTGGTGAGGCGCTTCCGGACAATGTTTTCCGGGAGGCGGGCAAAGTCGAGGGCGGTTATGACGCCGAGTTTTCTGAGATAGGCGGCGGTAGCGGGTCCGATGCCCCATACCTTTTCTACCGCGAGGTCCCGGAGGAAATGGGCAATGGCGCGACCGGGGATGAACGTAACGCCACCCGGCTTGCGATGTTTGGAGGCAATTTTGGCGAGTACCTTGGAAAGGCTCAAGCCCACGGAAACGCTTATCCCCAACTCTTTCCCGATCTCTTCCCGAACGGCGAGGGCGATTTCCTCGTAGGACATATTTAAGACCCTACGCAGGCCCGTTATGTCCGCGAAGGCCTCGTCGATGGAGTATTCTTCCACCTGGGGGGTAAAGCGGCGAAGGATGGAGAACATGCGGCGGGAGAAGAGGGAATAAGTTTCGTAATCGGAGGGGAGAACGATGAGTTCTGGACAGCGTCGCCGCGCCTCATGGATGGGAATGCCCCGCTGTATGCCTCGGGCCTTGGCGGCATAGCTGGCACAAGCGATGATACCCCTTTCGGCGCCGGTGACGATGGGTTTCCCTCGCAGTTCTGGGTGGATGGCTTCCTCGCAGGAGGCAAAAAAGGCATCGGCGTCGAGGTGTAAAATGGCCCGCGGCCAAGATGTGAGACTGAAAATTAGGTCGCCCATCTAAGAACCTCCTTCCTTACGCTGGCCGATTATAATAGAACATATGTTCTATTGTCAAGGGGGAGTTCCCCGTATAGAGTGATGGGAAAACGAGCGAAGGGAGGAAATTATGAGGTATTCTCAAGCGAAAGCGGGGAGGGTTTTCGTTATCCGCCTGGAAGATGGCGAGGTGGTACATGAAGCCATAGAATCCCTCGCCCGGAGGGAAGGCATTCGGGCCGCCGCCCTCGTCATCTTAGGAGGGGCAGATACCGGTAGCCGCTTGGTGGTCGGCCCCGAAGAGGGAAGGGCAAGGCCCGTGGTACCCATGACGCATGACCTGACGGATGTTTATGAGGTGGCGGGGGTGGGAACCATTTTCCCCGATGAAGAGGGAAATCCCGTCCTCCACATGCATACCGCTTGCGGACGGAAGGGGGAAACCTTGACTGGTTGCGTACGGATGGGGGTAAAGGTGTGGGAGGTGATGGAGGCCGTTCTCTGGGAAATTACGGACACGTCGGCAGTACGCAGGATCGATGAGAAGACGGGCTTCAAGCTCCTTGCGCCGTAAGAGAAGGAGAGCAAATGACGGACAAAAAAGGGATCGTTTATATTCTTACGGGAGACGGAAAGGGAAAGACCACGGCAGCCTTGGGTCTTGCCCTCCGCGTTATCGGCCACGGAGGGAAGGTTTACATGGCCCAGTTCATGAAAGGAAGGGCATACGGAGAAAACCTTGCGGCCGGCAGGTATCTCCCTTCCCTGGTAATAGAACAGTACGGGCGGGACGAATTCGTGTGCCCGAAGTCACCCGCGGCCGTAGATAGGAAGCTTGCCGGGGAAGGTATGCAGGCGGTTAGAGGGGCTATTAAAGCTCAGCTCTACGATCTCGTTATCCTCGATGAGATAAACGTGGCCGTTTCTTACGGGCTCGTTCCCCTGGAGGAGGTGCTCGAACTGATTAGGGCTAAGCCCGCCCCTCTGGATCTTGTACTTACCGGCCGTTATGCCCCGCCGGAGCTTATAGCCGCCGCGGACACGGTAAGTGAAGTGCGGGAGGTCAAGCACCATTTTAGGGCCGGCGTAAAAGAGAGGGCGGGAATGGAGTTCTAAGGCCCTTTTGTCCTTGATTGGAGGGCCCAGGAAATCTGTCGGCAGATACCCCGGATAATCTTCACATCCCGGGCCAGGAGACCCGTTCGGGAAAAGAAGCGACGCAAATGATACATGAAGTATTCGGGATTCTGGGGGTTGAGGAAGCCTATCGCCATGAGTATCTCTTTCAGGTTGGCGTACATGCCCTCTATCTCGGCAGACGTGGCCAGGCGGGGAACAAAGGCAGGGACGGTCGCTCTCGTGGCCATAAATACTTCGTAGCAGACTATCATCACGGCATGGGATAGATTGATGGATTTGAATGTGCCCGCGGTGGGGATGGTAACGATTTCATGGCAGAAGCGCAAATCTTCGTTCGTAAGACCCCGGTCTTCGGAGCCGAAGAGCAAAGCCACTTGGTTTTTCTGGGCCAGGAGGGCTATTTTCTCCGCCACCTCCCTTAAGGAACCCGTCGGTCCCCGCTGGGCCCCCGTCCGGGCGGTGGTGCCTACTATGAAGTGGAAATCGGAAAGGGCCTTTTTCAGATTGTCGGTAAAGATGGCATTATCGATGACATCGCTGGCAAAATGGGTGGCCATCATCTTCATCTCTTCCGGCGCGAAAGGGCCTCCCTCGGAGACGATGAGGCGCGTAAAACCCATGTTTTTCATAGCCCGAGCGGCGGAGCCTATGTTTCCGGCGTACTTGGGTCGGTGAAGGATGACGGCTATCTCTCGGGCAATCTTGTTCTCATCCATGATCCCATCTCACAGCTTTATTCACCGCCGGAGGGATGAAAACTTACTTCCATCTCCCGGGGTGATTTGTTATGATAATACCATGTTTGAAGGCACCGTTCCCGTAAAAATTAAGAGGAGCCCGAAGCCAAGACGTTGCCTCTCCTGCGGGGTGGAGATGAAATCGGGCCGGAGGAAGTACTGCTCCACCGAATGTCGTCAGAAGCTGAAGCTGAAATTAGAAGCCCGGGTCGGACTCGTTCAAGCCTTAAATGCTCGATATGCGACTTTCTATTTTTCGGAGAAGATGATTATGATGGATTTGCTGCTGTACGGCACGGCAGAGATATTCAGTTTTTTCTATCCCCGGACACCGGGAAGGAAGCCGGCGGACGATTTCAGCGCCATGGCCAATCTGCTCGGGGATATTTGGTGGGCGGAAAAGAGACGGACGAACAAGCGCCATCTGGCCGCCATGAGGGTCTTGAGCTTGGCGGAGAGAAACGTAAATGGGATCGATACGGTGAAACCATCTCTGATCACAATTTACTCCATCAACAGGAAATACCTAAAACGGCTTCAGATTGACAAGAGGGACCTTCTTTCTCCCGAACTCATGAACATAATAAAGAACGCCTACCGGCGTTTGGCCAAGGTCTATCATCCCGATGTGGGCGGGGACGCCGATTCTTTCCGCCAACTTCAGGAGGCTTACGAGGGGATGATAACGTGGAGTGAGAATCCCCGCATCTCCAGGCGCCGAGGATTCCCGGATAAGTGGCTTTACGACGGAGAAAAGAGACGCTGGTTACAACCCTTAGGTTAAGGAGGTAATAGCTTATGAAGGTGGGAGTGGTTTTATCCGGTTGTGGTGTATACGACGGGGCAGAAGTTCACGAGGCCACCCTGGTCCTCTACTTTTTGGATCGGGCCGGGGTGGAGATACTGTGCATGGCCCCTCACGTTCCCCAGATGCATGTGATCGACCATACGACGGGGAATCCCACGGCAGAGACGCGCCATGTCCTGGTGGAGGCGGCGCGCATTGCTCGGGGTGAGATAAGGGATATGGCGTCCGTCACGGCCCAGGATATGGATGCCATCATCTTTCCGGGTGGATACGGTGCGGCCAAGAACCTCTGCGATTTCGCCGTAAAGGGTGTGGATTGCAAAGTGCAGCCGGAAGTGGAAAGAATCATCAAGGAGATGCACGCGGCCGGTAAACCCCAGGGATTCATCTGCATTGCCCCCGTTCTCGCCGCCAAAGTTTTGGGGAGCCGTGGACCACGCCTGACCATCGGCAACGATGCTGCCACCGCCCAGGCGATAAATGCCATGGGAGCCGTTCACCTTACCGCGGCTGTGGACGAAGTCGTCATCTGCAATAAGAACAAGATCGTAACCACCCCCGCTTACATGCTGGGGCCCACCATTTCCCATGTCGCCAAGGGAATCGAGAAGCTCGTGGGAGAGATTATAAGACTGGCCAGGGGATGACGGGGAAAATCGCTAATGGAGATAAAAACCGATTTTCTCGTCATCGGAAGTGGCATTGCCGGTCTTACTTTTGCGATCAAGGCCGCCTCTTTGGGTTCGGTCGCCGTAGTTACCAAGAAGGAAGCCTGGGAATCGAACACAAACTATGCCCAAGGCGGGGTGGCCGCCGTGGTGGACCCTTCCGATGCCTTTGAATATCATATCCAAGACACTATCATGGCCGGCGCCGGTTTATGCCGGGAGGACGTGGTGGAATTCGTCGTTCGTGAAGGGCCCGAGCGGATACGAGAGCTCATAGACTGGGGTGTGACCTTCACGAAATCGGATCAAGTCGAGGGAGAATTTTACGATCTCGGGCAAGAAGGGGGGCACTCCCGCCGGCGGGTGCTCCATGCCACCGATTTCACGGGCCGGGAGATAGAGAGGGCCTTACTCGAGAAAGCCCGCACGCTTGCGTCCATAGAAATATTCGAGCATTTTTTTGCCATTGACCTCATCATGAAGTCCCGCGTTTTGGGCCGTCGGGGCGGCAATACGGAGCGGTGCCTGGGGGCTTACGTGTTCGATATTGAGCGTAATTTGGTGCACACCTTTCTCGCCCGATTTGTCGTCCTGGCCACCGGTGGGGCAGGGAAGGTCTACACCGTGACGACCAACCCCGATGTCGCTACGGGAGATGGTATTGCCATGGCCTACCGGGCGGGGGCCCGGATAGCCAATATGGAGTTCATCCAGTTTCACCCTACTTGTCTGTACCATCTTGAGGTGAAGTCCTTTCTCATCAGCGAGGCTGTGAGGGGAGAGGGAGGGATTCTGAGGCTCAAAAACGGTGAGGCGTTCATGGAGAGGTATCACCCCCTGAAAGACCTGGCTCCCCGGGATGTGGTAGCCAGGGCCATAGATAACGAGCTCAAGAGAACGGGGGACGAGTGTGTATATCTCGATATTACCCACCGGGACCGGAATTTCATCCAGGAGAGATTTCCCAATATCTACGAACAGTGCCTGCGTCTGGGTATCGATATCAGCGTGGACCCCATCCCCGTTGTACCGGCCGCCCATTATATCTGTGGGGGGGTCATGGTGGACCACTACGGGATGACCAATATCCCGGGCCTTTTTGCCTGCGGGGAAGTTTCTTGTACGGGATTTCACGGCGCGAACCGGCTGGCGAGTAACTCCCTCCTCGAGGGGGTGGTGTTTGCCCATCGGGTTTATCTCAAGGTAAGGGAGCTTCTATCCGAATGGCAGGAGGAGGCCCTTGCCATTCCGGCCTGGGATGCCAAGGGGGCTACGGAAAGCGACGAGTCTATCGTGGTTTCTCACAACTGGGACGAGATTAGGAGGTGCATGTCCAATTACGTGGGCATTGTGCGTTCCAACAAGCGGCTGGCCCGGGCCGAGCGGCGCATCGATCTCATAAGCCGCGAAATTGATGAGTACTACTGGGATTTCATCATTACCCGTGATCTCCTCGAGTTACGTAATATTGCCGTAGTGGCTCGATTAATCATCCTCTGTGCGAGAATGCGTAAAGAAAGCCGGGGGCTCCATTACAATATCGATTATCCGGAAAGGGATGACCGCAACTGGCTTCGGGATACCGTGCTGGATAGATATTCCTCGGGATTTTGATAGATGATACTTGCCTTCGCTACCGTTTTTTCCACGGCTTTTCTCATTGCCCTATCCGGTGCACTCATGCCCGGGCCTCTTCTGATGGTGACCATAAGCGAGAGCCCCCGCCGCGGCTTTTTAACCGGGCCGCTTCTTGCCCTCGGTCACAGCGTTCTCGAAGGGATTTTGGTTTTGGCCGTTATGGTGGGTCTATCTCCTTTTCTCAAGCGTTCGGGGGTGTTTGAGACGATCGCCGTCTTGGGGGCGGGCATGCTTATGTACATGGCCTGGGGGATGATAAAGGGGCTTTCCACTCTCTCCCTAAAGGGGCATGACACCGAGGCCCGTCCGCGCTCTCTCATCCTGGCCGGGGCCATGGTCAGTCTGGCCAACCCTTACTGGAGCCTGTGGTGGATAACCGTCGGCTTGGGTTATGTGATCTGGAGTATGAATTTCGGCCCCTGGGGGGTGATTTTATTCTTCTTCGGCCATATCCTGGCGGATTTTACCTGGTATTCGGCCGTATCCTTGGCCTTTTCCCGGGGGAAAGCACTCTTCTCTGATCGTGTCTACCGGGGCCTGGTGGGGATTTGCGCCCTCTTTCTCATCGGGTTTGCCTGCTACTTTCTCTCTGTCGCGGTGTCCAACCTTTCACGGTTATCCCTGGCGGGGACCTAAAACAAATACTGGGGGAGCTCTTTCAGCGACCGGATGCGAATGGAGGTAAAATTTCCGACCGGGGGGTTTGTTTTTCTTGACCCGGCTCCGGCCGGCATGATGCATCGTCTGAAACCCAGGCGCGCCGCTTCTTTTAATCTAACCTCCCAGCTAAGAGAGCCGCGGATTTCTCCGGCCAGGCCTACTTCCCCGAAGACCACGGTGTCGGGTGCCACGGGGCGATCGAGAAAACTCGACATGAGGGAAGCGCAAATACCCAGGTCCACGGCCGGTTCGGAAACCTTGACGCCGCCTGCCACGTTGACGAATATGTCATGGCCACCGAGCCGGTACCCGCAAATCTTGTCCAGGATGGCGATAAGGAGGGAAACCCGGTTGGGATCTACCCCGATCACCGTTCGGCGGGGAATGCCGAAACCGCTGGCCGGGATGACAAGAGACTGGATTTCGATGAGGATGGGTCTCGTTCCCTCCATACTGGAGGCGACAACGGAACCGGCGGCCTTTTCCGGTCTTTCGGCGAGGAAGTAAGCGGATGGATTTCCCACCTCCTCAAGGCCTGTGGTCTTCATTTCGAAGACGCCGATTTCGTTGGCCGGACCGAATCTGTTCTTGATGCTGCGTATGAGGCGGAAGGCCTGTCCCCCCTCCCCTTCGAAGTAAAGTACTGTGTCCACCATGTGCTCCAGCACCTTCGGGCCGGCAATGGCCCCATCCTTCGTCACATGGCCGACTAAGAAGAGGGGGATCCCTCTTTTCTTTGCCAAGAGAATGAGTTGTTCCGCCGATTCCCTGATCTGTCCCACGCTGCCCGGTGCCGAGGTCAAGAGGGGGCTGTAAACCGTCTGGATGGAGTCGATGGCGACGGCCTCGGGTCTCGTCTCCTCAATCTTTTCCATGATGGCATCCAGGGCAATTTCTACGAGGATATATAAATTTTCCATTAGGGCACCGATGCGCTCCCCCCGGAGTTTGATTTGTTTGGCCGATTCTTCTCCGGAGACGTAAAGCACCTTTTTGCCTGCCTTGGCCAGGTGGCGGAAGAGTTGAAGGAGCAAAGTGGACTTTCCGATCCCCGGATCTCCTCCTACGAGAATGGCCGAACCGGGCACAAGGCCACCCCCCAGGATGCGATCCAGTTCTCCCATACCCGTCGCCCATCGCTCCCTTTCTTCGGCGGGGATGGAGGTGATGGGTACGGGTGTGCCGTGGAATTTCAGGTTTCTGCCGGGAGAGGCACTCGCAACTTCCTCCTCCACGAATCGATTCCATTCCCCGCAGGCCGGGCATCTGCCCAGCCATTTGGGCGACTGGTATCCGCAGTTCAGGCAGAAGAACGTTGTTTTTGCCTTTCTTTCCATAGCTTAGCTCACCATCCCCCTCGAGGACTTAAAAATGCTTGTATCGAAAAGAGAAGATTTGGTAAACATAAAAAGTTTAATTGAGAGTGGAGGATTTTACCTATGCATAATCCATGTTTTAGCTCCGGGCCCTGCAGCAAGAGACCGGGTTGGAGCCTCGAGGTACTGAAAAACGCCCTGGTAGGTCGGTCACACCGATCGTCGGCCGGGAAAGAGAGGCTGTCTCAGGCCATTGAAGAGACGAAGCGTATCCTCGGTGTGCCGGAAGATTTTCTCGTGGGCATTATGCCGGGTTCCGATACCGGGGCATTTGAAGCCGCCATGTGGAACCTTCTCGGCCCACGGCCGGTGACGGTTCTCGTATGGGAAAGCTTCTCCGAGGGGTGGGCCACGGACGTGGAGAAACAGTTGAAACTTTCACCGCGGGTCATGAAGGCCCCCTATGGGGAGATCCCCGATCTTTCGGCGATCGATTGGGATACAGACGTGGTATTCGTGGCCAATGGGACCACAAGCGGGGTCATGGTCCCCGGCTGGGAGTGGATTCCGAAAGACAGAAGAGGCCTTACATTGTGCGACGCTACAAGTGCCGCTTTCGCCATGGAAATAGACTGGAGCTACATCGATTGCCTCACCTTCTCCTGGCAGAAATGCCTGGGAGGTGAGGCCGCTCATGGGATGCTTATTTTAGGTCCCCGGGCAGTCGAGAGACTGGAATCTTACGAGCCCCCTTGGCCCCTGCCAAAGATATTCAGGATAAAAAAACAAGGAAAGGTAAACAGGGAAATTTTTGCGGGCGATACCATAAATACCCCCTCCCTCCTATGCGTGGAGGATTATCTCGATGCCCTCAAGTGGGCTTCACAGTTGGGGCTTTCCGGGCTCATAGCGAAAAGCAAGGCCAATTTCCGCGTCATCGAGAGATGGGTGAAAAAGAACAGCGCCTGGGTTGACTTTCTTGCCGCCAATCCGTCTGTTAGGTCTCATACTTCCGTCTGCCTCAAGGTGACGGATCCCAAGGTCACGGCCCTATCCAAAGGGGAGCAGGAAAAATTTCTCAAGGGCATCTCGTCTGAGTTGGCTTCGCGCGGTATCGCATACGATATCAATCCCTATCGTGAAGCGCCTCCTGGATTCAGGTTTTGGTGCGGGCCCACTGTGGAAGAAAAGGATTTGGAAACGGCGCTGGAGGCCTTGGCGAACCTTTATCGGGAACGGATTCAAACTTTATAAGAGGAGATTACGAGATGGCAAAGCGGGTACTTATTAGCGATTCCCTATCCCGTGAAGGGGTAGAAGTTTTCAAACAGGCTCCGGGGATCGAAGTGGACGTTATGACCAATCTTACCCCCGATGAACTCAAGGGCGTAATCAAGGAGTATGACGGGCTCGTCATCCGGTCGGCCACAAAAGTAACGAAGGAAATCATCGATCATGCCGAAAATTTGAAGGTGATAGGCAGGGCAGGAAGTGGCCTCGACAACGTAGATATTGTGGCGGCCAGCAAGCGGGGCATTGTCGTCATGAATACCCCCGGTGGAAATACGATTACCACGGCCGAACATGCCATTGCCCTCATGCTTTCCCTGGCCCGGAACATTCCTCAAGCGACGGCGTCCATGAAGGCGGGTAAGTGGGAAAAGAACAAATTTATGGGAAAGGAGCTATACAATAAGAAACTCGGCGTTATCGGCATCGGTCAGGTAGGCTCCATTGTGGCGGATAGGGCTCAGGGTCTAAAGATGCAGGTTATTGCCTATGATCCCTACATTTCACCAGAGGCGGCGGAAAAGATGGGGATAGCCATGGTAAGCCTGGAAGAACTGTTGGAGACCGCAGACTTCATAACGGTGCATACACCCTTGTCCAAGGAAACGCGCGGGCTGATAGATGCCAAGGCCTTTTCTCGTATGAAGAAGGGGGTCTTTATCATCAATTGTGCCCGGGGTGGGATCGTAAGCGAGAAGGACCTGCTCGATGCCCTGAACTCGGGCCAGGTGGGAGGGGCTGCCCTTGATGTCTTTGAAGAAGAGCCCACCAAGAACATGGAACTTATCTCCCATCCCAACGTTATCTGTACCCCCCACCTGGGTGCCTCGACGGATGAAGCCCAGATAAATGTGGCCATTGCCATCGCCGAGCAGATGGTGGCTTACCTTACGACCGGCGAGATAAGAAATGCCGTCAACTTCCCCTCTGTGAGCGCCGAGATCCTTGCCGTGATAGAACCTTACCTGGATCTGGCGGAAAAATTGGGCAAGTTCCACGCCCAGGTCACCAGGGGTGGTATCCAGGAGGTACGGATAGAATACAGCGGGAAGATTCTCGAGTACGATATTGCCCCCGTCACCATTGCCTTACTCAAGGGTTTGCTCACGCCCAGCCTGGGTGATACGGTGAATTACATCAACGCGCCACTCCTTGCCAAGGAGAGGGGCATTGGTGTCATTGAGGCAAGGAGCTCGGAGTTAAAGGATTATACAAGCTTTATAACCCTGATAACGAAAACGCCCAAGGAGAAACTCATGACGGCGGGGACCCTGTTCGGTCTCAAAGATCCCCGTATCGTGCGTCTCAACGACTTTGTTCTTGACGTCGTGCCGGAGGGTTATATGCTCGTCGTCTACAACGAGGATCGCCCGGGGGTGATAGGGAACATAGGAGCGACCCTCGGGGGGGAGAATATTAACATTGCCCGACTGCATTTGAGTCGGGAACAGAGGGAAAAGCAGGCCCTCGTAATTTTAAGCACCGATACCCCGGTGACCAAAGAGGTGGTGGAAAAACTTAAGACCCTGCCTCATGTGATTTCCGTGACCGTTTTAGAAATGTGAAGGATCGGAGCCATGGCCAACGTAGCCGTTATCGGAACCCAATGGGGAGATGAGGGGAAAGGGAAGGTCGTGGATCTGTATGCCGAGGGAGCCGATGTCATTACGCGGTTCCAGGGAGGCAACAACGCCGGCCATACCCTCGTAGTGAAGGGCAAGGAGACGATCCTTCACCTTGTCCCCTCGGGCATTCTCCATCGGAACAAGATTTGTATCATAGGAAATGGGGTGGTTGTTGATCCCCGGGTATTGCTGGAAGAGATCGATTTACTGAAAACAAAGAGGCTCTTTCCTACTTCCACCAAACTCTATGTAAGCGAAGGCTGCCATATCATCATGCCCTATCATCGTCAGATTGATATGGCCCGGGAGGCGAAAAGAGGGGAAAAGAAAATCGGCACCACGGGAAGGGGCATCGGGCCGGCCTATGAAGATAAGGTGGCCAGAGTCGGGATAAGGATGGTCGATATCTTAAATCCTCAGGTGTTCCGTGAGAAGTTGGAGGCGGTGATCGAGGAAAAGAACTTCTACCTCTCCCGCTACTTCGGAGAAAAAGCCATGAACCCGGAGGCAATTCTGGAAGAGTATCTCCAATATGCGGAAAGACTCAAGCCCTATGTGACGGATACGGTCTCCATTCTAAATCGGGAAGTGAGGATGGGAAGAAAGGTCCTCTTCGAAGGGGCTCAGGGTTGCCATCTCGATATCGATCACGGGACCTATCCTTTCGTTACATCTTCCAGCACGGTAGTAGGGGGCGCCTTAAGCGGGGCGGGGGTGGGGCCGTCCGTCATTCATGAGGTCGTGGGTGTTTGCAAGGCTTACACGACCAGGGTAGGCGCCGGGCCGTTTGTGACGGAATTGAAGGGAGAAATCGGCGATTATCTCCAGCAAGCGGGAAGAGAGTTCGGGGCGACGACGGGGAGAAAGCGCAGATGCGGATGGCTCGACATGGTACTCGTTAGGCGCTCCATAGCCGTATCCGGTATCACCGCCCTGGCCATAACGAAGTTGGATGTCCTCACGGGTTTGGAGAGATTGAAGGTCTGCGTAGCCTACCGGGCGGAAGACGGGGCAGAGTTGGTGGATTACGTGCCCCTGGATGGTAGGAGGCTGGTTAAATGCGAACCCGTTTACGAGGAACTGGAGGGATGGGACGAAGAGATAAGGGAAGCCCGCACCATCGATGACCTGCCGAAAAACGCCCGTCGCTACATTGAGATGATAGAAACTTTAAGCGGCCTTCCCGTCATCCTCGTTTCCGTTGGGGCGGGGAGGAACGAGACGATCATCGTTCGAAACCCGTTCTAAGGGAGAGATTGATTTTTCTTGACAGGTACTTTGAGTTGCTGGTATCACCGCAAACCCAAAACAGATAACGGGGCCGTTAGCTCAGGTGGTAGAGCAGCGGACTTTTAATCCGTTGGCCGGGAGTTCGAGTCTCCTACGGCCCACCAGGAACGGGGGAAAGGCGAAAAGCCTTCCCCCTTTTTTAACCCAGGCGGGATTTGTAGTCCTGGTAGTCGAAGCGTTTTACCACCCTTACTTCCTCCCCTGTGAGCACGGCAATGTCCGGCAAGTTGATGCCGTTGAAGGTGGTGTTCTTCACGATACTATAATGGGCCATGTCGGTGAACACCAGCCTGTCGCCCACAGAAAGGGGATGATCGAAGGAATAATCGCCCACGATATCTCCTGCAAGACATGTAGGCCCGGCAATGCGGTAGGTATATTTTTTTTCGCCTGCCAGCCCGGAACCGATGATGTAAGGTCGGTAGGGCATGAGGAGTACATCTGGCATATGGGCTTCTGCCGAGGCATCGATGATGGCAATCTCCATCTCGTTGGTTACGATATCGAGGACGGATGCGATAAGCACCCCGGCGTTTAAGACACTTGCCTCCCCCGGTTCCAGATAGACTTGAAGACCGTAATTTTTCTTGAAGGTGGAGATAATGTGGATCAGCTTCTCCACGTCGTAGTCGTTTCTCGTTATGTGGTGACCTCCTCCGAAATTGACCCATTTGAAGTCCGGCAAATATGGACCGTAAAGGCTTTCAAAAGAGGCTACCACCCTTTCGAGTACCTCGGCGCCTTGCTCGCATAGGACGTGAAAATGAAGGCCGTCTATTTCCCCTACCGGCCCGGGGTAGTGCCGGGAAAACACCTCTTTCGTCACCCCTAACCGGGAAGCGGGGGCGCAAGGGTTGTACATCGGCGTTTTTACCTCTGAATACCCCGGGTTTATCCGAAGCCCGATTTCGCGCCCTGCTTTTTTTGCCCTGCGCGCATACTTTCGCAACTGATTGAAAGAGTTGAAGATAACCGTGTGGGAATACTTGAGTATGCCATCGAATTCATCTTCCCGATAGGCGGCCCCAAACGTATGGACGGCCTTCCCGAATTCCTCGTATCCCAGGCGTGCTTCATTATAGCCGCTCGCACAGACGCCGTCGAGGTATTTTCTCATGATGGGAAAAGTGGCGGTCGTCGCATAGGCCTTGAGGGCATGAAGGATGAGGCAGTCGGTCCTCTCCTTCACGTATTCCAGCACCCTCATATTCTCTTCGATGAGGATCAAGTCTAAGAGGTAAACGGGGGTGCGAATATCCGTTTCGCTCACGGCGAGGAACTTCTCTTCCCGCTCTCGAAACACCCGGCTTTTGGCTTCCTTGATGAGACCCGTGAGAAGGGAAAGTTCGGCCGGGGAAAGTAAGGAGATGGCCTTTTTGCGATCCTCCACGGGGAGGGAAAAATAAAAATCCTTAACGGAATCGTCTTGTTGGGCGATTTTGTCTCTTATCTCCTCCCGATGGGGCATTACACTTGCCATCTACACCTTATCCGGCAGGGGGTCGCACTCTTTTATTTCCCAGGGGAGGCCGTATTTGTTCAGTGCTTCCATGAAAGGATCGGGATCGAGCTCCTCCACGTTGAAGACGCCCTTTCCCTGCCAAGCACCGGTCATGAGCATGAGGGCCCCGATCATGGCCGGCACCCCGGCCGTAAATGCGACCGCCTGGGTACCCGTTTCCTCGTAGGCTGCCCTATGATCGCAAATGTTATAGATGTAGCGGGTGAGGGTCTTTCCCTCCTTCTTTCCCGTCATCACGTTTCCGATGACCGTCTTCCCCTCGTAATTTTTCCCCAGGGAGGTGGGGTCTGGCAAAACGGCCTTGAGAAAGCGAAGCGGCACTATCTTGTGCCCTTCGTATTCTACTTCGTCGATCCTCGTGAGCCCAACGTTGTGGAGGACCCTTAAATGGGTGAGGTAATTATCGGAAAAGGTCATCCAAAAACGGGCCCTCTTTAATCCTTTCAGATGGGTGACCAGGGACTCGAGTTCTTCGTGATAGATGAGGTATACCTCCCGGGGACCGACGAGAGGGAAGGGAAAGGCGAAGTGAAGACTATTTTCATCGATAATGGGGGGAGTGGTAATCCATTGGCCTTCTTGCCAGTATCTCCCCGGTTGGGTGACCTCTCGGATGTTAACTTCCGGGTTGAAATTGGTGGCAAAGGGATGGCCGTGCTTTCCGGCGTTGCAATCGAGAATGTCGAGGTAATTTATTTCATCGAATATGTGCTTTAGGGCGTAGGCGGCATACGCATTGGTTACGCCGGGATCGAAGCCGCAGCCCAAAACAGCCATGATGCCCCGATGAGCATACTTCTCCCGGTAGGCCCACTGGAGTTTGTATTCGAACTGGGGCCGCTCTTCGCTTTCGTAATTTGCCGTATCTATGTAGTCCACCCCGGCCTGAAGGCAGGCCTCCATAATGGCGAGGTCCTGATAAGGCAGGGCGAGATTTATGACCAGGTCAGGTTTAAACCCGTTGATGAGGGAGACCAGGGCTGAAACATCGTTGGCATCTACCTGGGCGATACTTATGTCCCTCCCGTATCTCTCTCTTACGGTGTTTCTGAGCTCTGCGCACTTGGACAAGGTTCGGCTTGCCACCATTATTTCCTTGAAATGCTGGGGCAGCTGGGCGCATTTATGGGTGGTTACCGTGGCCACGGCCCCGGCCCCTATGATCATGACCCTTCCCTTTCTCTCTTTCATACTTTACCTCCTCGTCGTGACGAGTTCCCGGATCCGGGCGAATTCGGCGGTGGCTGCGGCAATGTATTTATCCGCGGCACCGTAGTACATGATGAGCCGGTCTTTCGCCCGGTCGTAGATTAAACCCGTGGGGAAGGTAACCCCTGGTACGTCGCCGAGAAAATCGTGTTCCTCTTGGGGCCCGAAAACCCAGCGGTCGCTGCGATAGATGATTCTCGTTGGATCGTCGAGGTCGAGAAGCACGATGCCCACCCGGTAAAGACTGCCGGAAGCTGTGATCCGCACGCCGTGATAAAGAACGAGCCATCCTTCCGGCGTTTCGATCGGTGGTGGACCCAGTCCGACGCGGTGGTTATCCCACCAACCGGGCCTTACCGGGATGAGGATGCGGTGATCGCCCCAGTATTTGAGGTCGGGAGAGAAGGAAATCCACACATGGGCCTCACCGCGGATGATGGGCCGATGAATAAGCACGTACCTGTCCTTGATCTTGCGGGGAAAGAGGGAGGCATCTTTATCCTCGGGAGGCATGATGCATCCCAGGCGCTCGAAGTGGGAGAAATCTTCTGTTAAGGCAACAGAAACTACCGGCCCTCCCCGGGAGAAGGAGACGTAGGTAATGGCATATTTCCCCAAGTCTTCCAAAAAGACAATGCGCGGGTCCTCGAGACCGAATTGCTCTTCCTGAAAATGGGGATTCGGCTCCAGGGTGGGATGCGTATCTATAATCCAATTCGAAAGGCCATCCTCGCTTACTGCCCGGGTGAGGTGGGAAAATCCCCTCAGGTCTTCTACCCTCATAAGCAGTAAGGTATGATTTTGAAACATGACGGCCCCGGGGTTGAAAACGGCGTTGGCGGGATAGGGTAAATCAGCGGGTGAGATGATGGGATTGCCGGCGTAGCGGGTAAAGATATTCCGGTTGTGATGTGACATCTCTTCCCTCCAGTATAGGGTGGGATTGATTAAATAGCAATTTTCCCGAATATTTGCCAGCAGTTTGTGAGACAAAGATGTCCCCGGGTTTTACCCCGGGGACACGCGTTTTTCAGATCGTCGCTTTACTTAAAATTATCTTTGTAAATTTTCGATCACCGTTGCTACCCCCAGTCCGCCGCCACAGCAGGAACTGAAGAAAC